>Ga0222665_1000554_pt1 | contig 21919 bp, 16 predicted proteins | sample AntAcemetagen653_FD_179853 | JGI IMG/M metagenome (GOLD analysis project Ga0222665, IMG submission 179853) | Saline water microbial communities from Ace Lake, Antarctica - #653 | ecosystem: Environmental > Aquatic > Non-marine Saline and Alkaline > Saline | place: Antarctica: Ace Lake...
GAACATGATTGTAGCCGGTAGGAGCACGATTGTAGCCGGTAGGAACACGATTGTAGCCGGTAGGAGCACGATTGTAGCCGGTAGGAACACGATTGTAGCCGGTAGGAGCACGATTGTAGCCCGTAGGAACACGATTGTAGCCGGTAGGAGCACGATTGTAGCCGGTAGGAACACGATTGCAGCCCGGAAAAATGCATTTGTAGTCCGGAAAAATGCATTTGCAGGCTGGAAAAATGCATCTGCAGGCCGAAGAAATCATGCTTATGCCCTGAAAAACAGAAAGCAATATCCTGAAAACAGGCAAAAAAATTAAGTTTGGGGCACTATTTCAGCAAGTTACACTGAGACGCACGAAGTTTTACAAAAAAATCCATTTTTATAAACTTGAATATGTTGAAATCGCAAAACATCAAATTGTTATTTTCTTGTCTTCGCCAATGCAACACCCTAAAGATTTTCAGCAATTACTTTGGTTAGTTTTTGTTGCTCCACATCCATATTAAGCAGGATATTTTTCTTTCTTTTTGAATCTGGCAATAAGACTTCTATCTGATACATTGTTTGGGTAAGTTCAGCAGCTCTTCTTACAGAGAATGGAACATTACTTTGTGTAAAAAGCCTTTCCAGCTCCTTGTACACAGTATAAGCTGTAAAAGAGATGCAAATATGAGCTTCAATTCTGTTTCTTAAATAATGATAAATCGGTCGTATTTTTAAATCTGTTTTAGACATCCGGAATGCTCTTTCAATGTGCCATAGTTTATTGTAATTCTCAATAATCTATTTTGCTCCTAAGCGTGTACTGGTTATGTAACCTTTTAAGCAATCCTAAACTTCATCTTTTTTAAATTTCTCGTAATCGATCTCAATATTAATTCCGGTCCGATAACTTGAACATTGGAATTATTTAGTGTTTTGAGAAAACTTTCTATCTGAGAATCTTCTTGGGAAACAAACAACGTTGGTTGGTGAAGAATTTCATTTAGTAAATGCCTTGCTTGATGAAGTAGTAAACTTATTCCTTCTTCGGTTTTACTTCTACCAATAGTTTTTACCACTTTATATTTTTGTGATTCTTTGGAAATGATTTGAACGCTGATGCTTCCACTCCTGTTCTTTAATTTTCGTATAAACATTCGGCAAATATACAATGCAACACCCAGAATAGAAAAACAGCATCTGAATATCAGTAGATTAAAGAGTGTTTTTTATAGGGTGGTGAAGACAGGAGCAAGTTACACTGAGACGCACGAAGTTTTACAAAAAAATCCATTTTTATAAACTTGAATATGTTGAAATCGCAAAACATCAAATTGTTATTTTTAAAACAATAGCAATTTAACAATTTAGCAATATAACAATACAGCAATTCATTGTGGAATTAAAAATATAATTTTAGAATAAATACAGGCAAATAAAATTCCTATCATCAAAACTTAAACCAATCCATAATTTTCTCGGTTTTGTCAATGGGTTCGTTTACATGACGATATTCATTATTATGAATATTATAAATATAATCTTTGCTCCATTCTTCATTATTTTCTGCAATTTGCTTTATTGCGTCAAAGATAAAATATGCCTCGTCAATTGTCATTGTCGGATGTAATGAAATTCTAATCCATCCGGGTTTTTGCGATAAATCACCAGAAATTACCAATTCACTAATTTCATGTGATTGGTCAAAACTTAAATCGAGTAAATAATGTCCATAGGTTCCGGCACACGCACAACCACCCCTGACTTGAATACCAAACCTATCGTTCAGGATTTTTACAATCAGGTTGAAATGTATGTTTTCAATAAAAAATGAAATAATACCCAATCGTTCTTCCGAATTATCAGCAAGGATTTTCAAATTCGGGATTTTTCTAAGCTCCTTAAAAGCAATTTTAACTAATTCGGCTTCTTTTTTTCTAATATTCTCGACACCCATTTGATTTTTTACTTCGAGGCAAAGAGCCGTTCTAATTGCCTGAAGAAATCCCGGTGTGCCTCCATCTTCACGTATTTCAATATCATCAATATATTTATACTCACCCCAGGGATTTGTCCAGTCAACCGTTCCACCGCCCGGATTATCAGGAACATCGCAATGATATAAAGATGAATCAAAAATCATCACACCTGAAGAACCAGGGCCTCCAAGAAATTTATGAGGTGAAAAGAAAACGCAATCAAGTTTCTCTAATGGGTCTTTGGGGTGCATATCCATATCTACATAAGGTGCAGAGGCTGCAAAATCAATAAAACAAACTCCACCGTTTTCATGCATAATTTTTGCCAATTCGCGATAAGATGTTTCTATACCTGTAACATTTGAACAGGCTGTGAATGAACCTATTTTAAACTTTCTGCTCTCATATTGTTTTAGCTTTTTTCGTAAATCATCCATGTCAACAAGCAGGTCTTTTGTGGGCTCAATTTGCACAAGTTCAGCATTTGTTTCAAACCAAGAAGTTTGATTTGAATGATGCTCCATATGTGTTATAAAAACTACGGGAATATCTTCTTCATTTCTCTCTGACATTGATTCACACTTAGTTGAAGACCTAAGTCCCAAAAGTCTTTGCATTTTATTAATTACTGTCGTCATTCCAGGGCCGGCAGTAATAATTACATCATTTTCATTTGCATTAACATGTTTCTTAATCAATTCATGCGCATAATGATACGCTTTTGTCATTAAGGTTCCTGTTTCGCTGGTTTCGGTATGAGTATTCCCAACGAAGGGGCCAAATAGATTTGTGATTTTATCCTCAATCGGAGCGTATAATCTTCCACTTGCTATCCAATCGGCATAAATCATTTTTTTCTTGCCGTAAGGAGTAGTAAAAATCAGGTCGTTGCCAATAATATTTTTTTTGAAATTATTAAAATGATTTTCCATAAACAATAATATGTACTTACTTAATGGTTAAAATATAATGTTCCCGGCAAAATTAAGTATTTATTTTGTCGGTAAAACTAATATCGTGAGAAAATAGATTAGGAATAAATTCTAAATTCCATTAGAAATTTGAATCAACTCAACTTCAAGGTTTCCGCTTTCAGGGTAAATACTTATCCAATTATTATCAAGTGAAAACCAGTTATATTGATTTCCAATTCTAATTATAAAATCGTTAGTTTGATCATTTTCAGGAACTTTTAATACAAAACCTCCATTCTTGGAATTGTTCTGTCCATAATTCATAACAATTTTAAACTCTGATTTCCCAAGATTTCTTGCTCTAAGCAGGATATAATTGTTCTTTCTATCTTTTCGGAAAACCGGTTCAAAAAAGAATTTCTTCTCCGAATTATTTGAGATTTCGGTTATAGTATTGCACACCTCAACGATTGCATTATCCATGATAATTTTTGTGATTTTTTCAATCATTTCACTTGGATATGTTTCTTCTGGAGCAATTTTTTGAGCTGTTTTATAACTTTCAATGGCATTATCAAAAATTTTGGAAGTAAAAAAATGATCGGCTTTTGCAATTTCATTTTTATATTCTCTTTGAATAAGCAAGCGTTTTTCCAACTGAATATCTTCAATTTTTTTGATCATCTTGGATATATATGGTTTATCCGGGAAAATTTTCCCTGCTTTTTTATAATCGGTTTTGGCATCTTCATACTTTTTTAAATCATAATATTTATCTGCCTGGGAAACAAACGTATTATATTTGCTTTCGTTTTCTTTCTGCTCAATAAATGCATAAGATTCAACTATTTTATCATCAGCATAATTATCATTTGGTTTTATAATTAATGCCTTCTGATATTCACCAATAGCCTGTGCATAATTCATACTATAAAACAATTTATCTGCCTGATCAATTGCCTTTTGATAATTATCTTCAATTATTTTTTGTTTTGCCAAAACATTATTAATTTCCGTGATCTTATCTTTTGGATATTGTTCTTCGGATTTAAAATTCAATGCGTTTTGATATTCTGCTAAAGCGTTTTCCAAATTGTTTTCAGAAAAATAATTATCGGCAACAGCGATAGCTTTTTCATAATTCTCCTGAGTTGATTTTTGATCGGCCAGAATTGAATTAATTTCCGTAATTCTATCTTTCGGATATTGCTCTTCGGATTTAAAATTCAATGCGTTTTGATATTCAGTCAAAGCATTTTCTAAATTGTTTTCCGAAAAATAATTATCGGCAGCGGCGATGGCTTTTTCATAATTTTCCTTTGTTGATTTTTGATCGGCAAGAATGGAATTAATTTCCGTGATTTTGTCTTTTGGATATTGTTCTTCGGATTTAAAATTCAAGGCGTTTTGATATTCTATTAAAGCGTTTTCCAAGTTGTTTTCAGAAAAGAAATTATCGGCAGCGGCGATAGCTTTTTCGTAATTCTCCTGAGTTGATTTCTGCTCGGCAAGAATGGAATTAATTTCAGTGATTTTGTCTTTTGGATATTGTTCTTCTGCTTTAAAATTCAAGGCGTTTTGGTATTCTGCTAAAGCGTTTTCCAAATTGTTTTCAGAAAAATAATTATCGGCAACAGCGATAGCTTTTTCATAATTCTCCTGAGTTAATTTTTGATCGGCAAGAATGGAATTAATTTCTGTGATCTTGTCTTTTGGATATTGTTCTTCTGCTTTAAAATTCAATGCGTTTTGATATTCTGTTAAAGCGTTTTCCAAATTGTTTTCAGAAAAGAAATTATCGGCAGAGGCGATTGCCTTTTCGTAGTTTTCCTGAGTTGATTTTTGATCTGCAAAAATGGAATTAATTTCCGTGATTTTATCTTTTGGGTATTGCTCTTCAGATTTAAAATTCAATGCATTTTGATATTCAGTCAAAGCGTCTTCCAAGTTGTTTTCAGAAAAGAAATTATCGGCAGAGGCAATGGCTTTTTCATAGTTTTCCTGAGTTGATTTTTGATCCGTAAGAATTGAATTAATTTCTGTGATTTTGTCTTTTGGATATTGTTCTTCAGGCTTATAGTTCAAAGCATTCGAAAAACTCCCAATTGCTTTTTGATATTCCATATCAAGCATGAAAATATCTCCTTCCGCTATTAAATCATCAAATTGCTTTTGATTATCAGTATTTTTCTTTATAAGAACTTGATCAATTTTACTAATAATTTCTTGCGGATAGGTTTGCTCGGGGAATGATTTTTCAGCTTCAAGATATTTTTCTTTCGCTTTTTGATATTTTTTTGAAACATACAAATTATCAGCTTCTTCAATTAGTTTGTCATAAGATTCCTGCTTAATTGCCAACTTCTCAGTTTCTTCTATACTTTTTTGCAAAGCGATTTCATCCGGTTTTATTTTTGCCGCTTTATTAAACTCAATTAAAGCCATAGAATAACGGCGTATTGAAAATAACTTTTCGGCTTCTTCAATTGCCTCATTAAAAGTTTTTTGATCTTTATTGTTCTTTGAAATAAGAAGCTTTATTTCATTAATTTTTTCGGCCGGAAATTTCTCGGAAGGTTTTAGTTTGCCTGCCTTTTCATATTCAGCAATGGCATTATTTAAACTATTGGATTTTAAATATTTATTTCCCTCGTTAATTGCTTTCTGATATGCAGCTTCATTAGATTTTTCTTGCTCAAAGATATTATTTATTTCCTCAATTTTTTCAACAGGATATTTTTCGTTAGGAAGAACTTTTAAAGCATTATTGAATTCAATTTTTGCATTTTCGTATTCTTTATTATAGAAATATTCTTTGGCTATTTTAAGTTTTTTATTATATTTTACTCTAATAAGCTGTTGTGCTTTAATTAATTCAAGAACTTCTGCAATTTTCTTCTTTGGATATTCTTTATCGGGAAAGAGTTTGGCTGCATATTGAAAAGAAGCCTTTGCATTAATATATTCTTTTTCTGTAATATATTTTTCGCCCGAAGCAATTGCCTTTCCATATTCAGAATTATTATCGGTTTGCCCAATTGAATTAATTTGAATCGAAAGAAACAGAATTATTATTAATATTATTGCTTTAAAAGAATAGAAAAGACGCATTTAAAAGAAATTTTCTGAATTATTTGGCTATTGAAAAATTTTAATGCTTTTTATTCAAAGTTCTAATTCTCATATAAAAATTATCAATTTACCCGCATATATTTTAATAAATACCAACGCTGAGGAAGAATTAATATTGTTAGAAATTTTGATAGAAGTTTTAAATAAAGAATATGCTAATAAGCTGTTATAATACTTATTAAAAAAATTTATTAAAATGTTGATAAAAAATAATAAGGCTTAGTTTAATAAATGGATTTTACAATTCTGAATTCGAAATAATTTCAATGCAAATTTAAAATAGTATTATTTGTTTTATAGTATTGACAAACTGTTAATTATATTATTGAAAAGCTTTAACACCTATAATTTCACTATTTTTCGGATATTAATTCCATTAGAAGTTTTTAGGCTAATGAAATAAATTCCATTTGTGTAATTCTCGAGATTTAGCTTATAATTTGTTTTATAATCACTTAACAAAACTTTTTCTTTATAAATTATTTGTGCGTTCGTATTTAATATTTGAATTTCTAAATTTTCTAAATTTTCAGTATTTTCAAATTCAATAAAAAATGCTCCATTTGTTGGATTTGGATGAATATTAAAAGAAATCCTTGAAATTTCATTTTCAACGCCACTTGCATCCTGAATTAATTTTGAAATACCGTTATTAGTAGCTATCCAAATATTATCCTCATAATCAATAACAATTGACCTGACATCAAGGCTGGCAAGGCCATCTTCGGTTGTATATGATGTCCATATATTATTATAAAATTTGCTGACTCCGCCGTGGTTTAAATAATTGGTAAAACATGCGAACCAAATATTTGATTGAGAGTCAAATTTAATTGATTGCACCCAATTGTCAACTATACCTTCGTTTTCAGTGAAATTAGCAAGCCAATTATCATCAGCATCGAATTTTGAAAGTCCTTCTGTCGTACCAAACCATTTAATTCCATTTTGCTCAACCGCGATAGAATACACATTATTATTTATCAAACCATCGTTATTATCAATTGTAGTCCAATTTGTTCCGTCAAATTTGGAAACACCGCCAATAATGGTTCCAAACCACTTAGTGTTTTGATCGTCAATTGCAATTGACTTGACCATATTAAATGCTAAACCATCTGCAACCGTATAATTAGTCCAGGTTTCACCATCAAATTTTGATACCCCACCAAATGTTGCAAACCAAATATTGCCCTCAGAATCGGCAATTATTGAATTAATTTTGTCATTTACAAGGCCTTCTGAAGTTGTGTAATTTACCCATTCACTGCCATCGAATTTTGAAACACCATAATAGGTTCCAAACCAGATGTTACCTTGCAAATCAACAGCAATTGCTTTGACATCATTATCAATTAACCCATCATCTTCAGTATAAGTTGTCCAATTGTTATTGTCAAATTTTGATACTCCATCATAAGTTCCGAACCAAATATTTTCCTGTAAATCTATTGCGAGGCAAAGCACATTATTGCTAATTAACCCATCAGCAGTTGTATAAGTTACCCATGTTTCTTGTGCGTGTGTCGCAGAAAAGCTTATAGCGATTACTAAAATTATAAAAATGTTTTTAATAAATTTCTTCATGATAATATTAACAATTTTTTTGTGAATAATAATTTACTGCTTTGGATTTTAATAATATAAATTCCTCTCGAGAAATTTGAGATGTTAATTTCTTCAATTTGTTTCGATGAGGGGTTGCTATTTTCCTGTATAATTTTTCTGTACAAAATACAGCCATCAATATTCATGATTTGCAGTTCATACGATTCATTTCCAATATTTTTAATTTCAATAAATACCTTTTCTTTTGCCGGATTCGGAAAAACATTTACATTTAGTGAATTATTAAATTCATCAACACCTTCAAAAACAAAATTTTCGACTGAAAATGTAGTTGGCATTATTATAAAATCTCCCGTTCCGTTTGGGAAACGGCCGGTCGAAGTATCCTGAGGTTGTGAGCCAAATTGAATACCATCAATAATAATTGTGTCAGAATTAATCAGATAAATTGCATCTCCTGAGGATGAAAGTTTAAAATTTGCATGAAGTCCACTTTGTTCATCATTATCAGCCCAAATAATTAAGTACTCGTTCGGCTTAATACTTGTATCGGGAAAAGCCCATAGTGTCAGATCACTATTCATATCAGACAAAAAATAATCATTAAGCTCAATCTCACTATCGCTATTATTATATAATTCAATCCAATCATCAAATTCACTATCCTGATCGGAAATTACAGATTCATTATCAGACAGAAATTCATTAATTACGAGGCCTGTCTCAAAATATGAATTTGTTATTTTATAAAGTTCATATTCAGCTCTTCGGGGTGAGAATTTCCCTGCTTCATCATTTTCCGCATAAATATAATACTCAGAATTGTTCTTACCTGCTTGTACAATAGCTCCGTAAATATTATCCCCGGCATTGCCATCATTATGATTACCATCATCGAGCATTTCAGTTTTTTGAAAAAGCCCAAACTCATCAGAACGAAAAAACAGCATTACTGAGTTTGCATCCTCAACTTCTGAAGTAATAGAAATTGTTTCCCCACTAACCGGGTTTAAAGGTAAATGATTAATGTTTGAGATATTTGGTACAAACTGAAAACCGGTGAAATTCATCAAGTATTCAATCCGGGCTTCCATAAGATCAACAAGGCCCGGAAACACATCCATTCCACCGGTTCCACCAACTTCAGATTCCAGGTTATTCAGAAAATCTTCGTAAGAATAAAATTTATTCGTATCATTTTGAACATGAATACCAATAAGGTTTTGTATTTCCTGCCCTCTGATTTTATACTCTTCATTTGAAAAATTCTCATCTAAAATTGTCAGCATATGAGCTAAAAACATTTTCCTATAAGTATCGTTTTGAATCAAATTGCTTATCAAAGGACGATGAGGGCTATTTAAATGTTGAAGAGGATCGAGTTCCTTGATCTGATTAATCGAAAGCCCAAAATAATTTATGGCATCCGAATTACGAAAGCTTCCAAATGACATATTTAAATCCCAAATAATTGGATTAAATCTGTGATTATTATCAAAATACAAATAATAATTTTGTGAATAAGCAATATAACTATCAAGGTTAAGCAAAACATAATTAATTGCATGCATCCATAATGTACGGTTAACATTTAGAATTTGCTCAATGTTTTCAGGCTCTTCATTAAGAGTTTGAATTAATTCAAATAAATTGCTCCAACCATAGTCCGATTCAATTTTATAATATGGCATATAATCCGAAGAATCAATACTATGGCAATATTCAAGATTAGCATTTTTGCCAAATGGAAAATCCAATTCTTCAGGCTCACCTTTAAAAAATGTATTGTCGCGAGAAGAAAAGTGTTTCATCGTAAAATCTTTATTAACAGATTCTACGTTTGTATAAAGGCCCTGAAGTTCATCGTTTACATAAACATTTGCAAAATTTGCCTCTGAAGCAGGCATATATTTCCGAATAATTTCATAAGAAAGTACTTCTCTTACGAAGGATGGATCTTCAATTACATTGCTTAGTTTAATTTTGTTTATGCCAGAGTATGACTGATTGTCAATAACATAATCAAGTTTAATATTGAAAGGATTTTTTGGCCTGTCGGGATTACATGAACTATAACCTTTATACCTGATTCCTACGCTATCTAATTCAGTTCCATCAATTATTATTTTACCAAGCAGGCGATCGTTACCGCTTAAAAAAAGGCTGTCAAGGATTTCGTCCCAGTTGTCTTCTTCAAATACAATTCTGATTTCTCTGACTGTATTTATATCATAAAAATTATCCTGAGAATAAATATTTGATGCAAAAAGGCATAGAAAAATTAATAATCGGTATTTAAGAAAATATATTTGCTTCATGTATTAATATTTTTAATCATTAACATAGACGGTAAAACAAATGCATGGTTTAATTTTGGGCTAAATAATATTTTGATGTGCCGGTCAATAATAAATAAATGCATTTCTAATACCTTTGTGTAGCTTTGGAATTTCTTTGAGCCCCGATATTTATCGGGGTTGCGACATAGCTGTTACACTAAGAATCACGGAGATTACAATAAGATTCACAAAGAAAAATAACCAGCTTTTTTGTTTTCAACACTTTCTATTTATAATTTACTCCAACTATTTCAACTGAAATCTTTAATAAATCATCTAGTGATTTCCCATATAAGTTTGCTCCTTGTTGAACAAAATCAACATAATTTAGATTTTTATTTAAGACTTCGATAAAATCAACATCATTCAAGCTAACAAGCAACCTTGTAATTAAAAAGCAAGAGCTGGATTTTTCAATAAACCCAAAAGTTTCAATATTATGTTTAAAATCTTCTGCAATCATTTTACATTGAAGTATCTTTTCTTTCTCTGTAAACTGATTGAGAATTTCTTCTTGTGCTAATAACATTACAATACTAAATCTTTCAAAAACTCTTGGAAATTGTGAATCTTGTACAATGAGTTCATCATTATTAATTGATTTATTATATAAATCCAATAGGACATCACCAGCATCACTTCTTTCCATTATTTCTTTATAACCATTGAATCTTTCCAAAACTGTTTTAAATCCGATTTGATAAGTTCTAAAAAAAAGTACATCTCCAAGTAAGGGATAAGTTAAACAAGTTTCAACTAAACCTTTGGTTGATATGTTGTGTAAAATCGTTTCTGGGATTTCTAAGGCATCTATTATTTCATAAGTAGTTTCAAATTGCGCCCACTCCTGTGTTCCAGGCTTAACTGGAAATTCATAAGCATCAAGAGAGTATTTTTGTGATATACTTGTTAACGGAAAATAAATAACAAGAAAGAGCATGAATATATTTGTTTTTGTTTTCATAACTAATCATTTTTAAGGGTTTTAACTTCAATTTCCAACTTCTCAATTTTCATATTTTGTTCAATAATATAAATTTGTTGGATCATCTTTACCTGATCGGTTAATTGTGTCTTTGGTATTATCATAAAATCAATTATTTTCAATTGGGATAGAATCATCATTGTTTAAATTAAAATGATATTCGTAATTGTACTTTTCAGGATAAAGAACATTTTCGGTAAATGATTCATTGCATAGTTCAAATAAAACAGCATTTTGAGGTGTTGTTAAAAGTTGAAATAGTTTCTCTCCAAAAGTTTTGATATCATCCCGATTTCTTGTGTAAGTAATGTTGGGTAAATCAATTTGTTGAACAATAGTTTCTGAATTTTTTGAAAATATTATAAGTCTCGAACCTGATTTAATCGGAGCCTCCTGTAAAAAATAACTAAGTCTTATATAATAAAGATCACCCGAATTTCCAATCAATTTTACAGTACCTATTTTCTTATTAATAGAAAAATCTTTACTGGTTACAACAGTATTATTTTCAAGTATTTCAAGTGTGTATGTATAGGGGTTTTTAATATACGTACGTCCATATATATTTTCATTTAATATCCAACCGGTAGTTCTTGTTTGTAGCTGATCTTCAGCATATAAAACAACTCCATTATTTGTAAGTTGATAAGTGTATTGTTCTGCACTTAGCAGATATACATTGCCGTTAAATGATTCCAGACGCACAATAAATTGAAATTTTTTATTTATCTCAAAGGAAATGATTTGTTGTCCTTCTACTCCATAAACATCTATTTTTTTGCGATTCAAAACATAAAACTTTTGGTTTATACTATCGTATGTAAATCTTTTTGGATAATGATTTATTGAGAACTGATTAGTTATTGATCCGGTTTCTATGTTAAATATTTTAATTTTTTTTTCAACCTTACATAAGAAAGCAACTTCATTATTACTAATAATTTCATAGCCAGCAATACCTAACCTGCCTGATGGGTAATCCTTAAGGGTTATTCCATCCTCAGTATTCCATTCAATCTCCATTAATTCCTTAATGTTATTTCCTTGCGGTTTATTTTGCTGAGCAGATATATAGCATGAAACAAACATGAATAAATATATTATTAAAATTATCTTTTTCATACCCTACTCCTTCCTCAGTTTATTAATAAATTAACTTTTTAACTTCTAAAACCAATTCATCCAGAAATTGCTTATCTGTTGGCCTACCTGTATTAATAAGTTTACTCAACTTCTCATTTTGCTGTATTTTATCATTAAATGAAGGTATATTTAAAGTATTCATTGTTCTTGCAATAACCAAACAGGCTGAATGTTTAGTCAGGTTACCAAAATTTTGAGGATTCTCCTCCTTCATTTTTAATTTTTCAATTAATGTTTTTATTAATTGAATTCTATTCTCTTCACTTAATGATTCTAAAATGTCATAATTACATAATAACATTTCTATTCCAAAATATTGAAACACACCTTCATATTTCTCTCTATTTTTATATGTTTCATCAAATCTTTCTGGGTCCATTTTTTGATAATGACCAATTAGATTCTCTCCCAAATCTTCTCTTGATAACAATTCCTGAAACCCATTAAATGAACTAAATACTTTTTCAACACCATTCATCATGTTATTATTTGCTAATATATTTATTAGACCCGGATAGTTTAAACATGTAACTATTAATCCTTTTGTTGAGGTTTTAATCAATATAGAGTCCGGTATTTGTAAAGCATCTAACCTTTCATCCATTTTTTCAAGATTTTTCCATTCTTCCATTCCAGGCTTAACAGGAAATTCATAAACATCATATGATGAGGTATAGTAATGGTGGTTTCCAGATACTGGGATCGGATCCACATTAATTATGAAATTTGATTTCAAGTTATCTACAATTTTTGGTTTATTACGTTGTATTGCTTTACCATTTGGGCTCAATTCTGACCGCCTGAAAATTTGTTTATTTTCAATATAAAACAAAATTTGTTTTATTCTTCCACAAAAATTAAATGTAGCTTTATAATTAAATTTATTATACTCTGCACTATCTTGGTTTGTATAAATTAATTCATTAATAATATTTATGCTGTCTAAATTTAAATTAATACATCCTTTCCTTTTAAGTAATTGATTGAAATCTAAAAATAGATAGAGCTTAATAAGATCATTAATTGTAAAGTAGTATCTTGAACCTAACTCTTTAGTTAAAACATTAATTTCCCACTGATAACAAATGGTGTCACTACTATAAAGATGAAGTTGTTCCAATGGTACTGAATTTTCTGAATACTTGCCTTTTACAATAAAAAAATCAACACCAGGTAATACTTTTTCAAATACCTGATGGGATATTTTTTCTTTGCTTATAATAATATTAATTTTATTAAAATCAATTGTTTCTTCATTTGTTTGAGAGATTGCAGAATTAGATAGAAATATTATTAATAAAAAAAAAGTAATCTTTAATATTCTTTTCATACCCTACTCCTCTCTCAATTTATTAACTTCATTTCCCAACTTCTTATTTTTTTAGTTTTTATTTAATATACTCATACCTATCATTTTAGGTATGAATTGCAAATATAATAAAAAAAGAGGAAAAGCAAAAGATGAGTTTTTAGAACGGACTCATAGATTAACAAACCTAATCAAGAACTAATACACAGGTGGATTAGTGTCATCATCATCGAAATAGAGGTTAATATCATAAATATCCTCAAAGCTTTTCAGCTCACGAATCAACTCCGTTCCCTTAGATTTACTTTTTAATGAGACTTGATAATAGGCTTCCATATCATTATCTTTTCCAATATTCTTAATATTAATTAGCTTTAAACGCTTACAGTGCTTGTTAATAATACTTCCGAGTTTGATTTCATTTTCATGAGAAGCATTATAAGAAATTTGTAACAAATGTCCTCTTTTCCGAGGATTTCCAAAATTAAAAACATCCAAACTAATAATTATCAAGCAAATTATAAGAGTTGAAATTAAAGCAACCAAATGCAAACCCACTCCGGCAGCCATACCTATTGTGAGTGCGAAAAATATGAAAACAATATCCGAAACATCTCTAACGGCTGTACGAAATCTGATAATCGACATTGCACCTACAAGTCCAAAAGCTCTTGCAAGGTTATTACCTATTACTAAAATCACTACCGATGTAATTAATGTTAGTAAGATAAGAGCGTTAACATATGAAACCGAATAATTTGAACCTTTATAAACAAATCTGTAAACTATTGAAATTATAATGCCGCAGATTAATGCAACAATAAGATTTGTAATAATTTCAAAAATTGTTACCGGGAATAAATCTAAATTTTGAAAATCATCTAACATTAGGGGGGTATTTTTGTAAGCGTTTATGGTTTGAATTTGGCCCTGGGCACTCGGGATGTATTATCATATTGTTGAATTTATTTTTATTCTCTCATTTTAGCATTCAATCATTTTCGCATTTGTTTTGTTTTAGTAAAATTGTAGTACCGGCATTTTTAAATTACCATTTTGAATTGATGAAAATATCCGGTTTTTTTAGCTTGTTAACAATATTTTGTGAATCCAAACACATTGTATATTTCGAAGCAGCTTGTTTTCTGAGACCTAATTTTCCTATTACCGGTTTCATCCAAGATGGGAAGATATCGTTAAATTTCACCTCCATAATAAAATAGTTTTGCAAAATATTTTTTGCTTTGTCATCGTGATATATTTTATCAATTTCAGGAAAAGGAATACTTCGTAAGTTTTTATCGAAAGTTACCCTGATAGTTTTATCAAATTTAAAAAGATATGGTTCGCGTTCATAAATAATTAGTATTACAGGTTTCAATTTTTTACTAAAAACCTGATAAAAAAAGCGTTTTGAATTATCTTCTAATTCAGGAAATTGTTTACTGTTAATTATATAACCGTTAATTTTGTTATCAGCAAAAATTTCTTTCGCATGTTTGTATTTAGTAGAAGCACGATGTTTTAAAATCGGAATATTAAATTTTCGTTTTATTTCAAAGAAAACCGAATTTTCCGGATCTTCGCAATTATAAGCTCTTAGCCTAACTTTTTTTCTATTTTTTATGCCCTCAACTTTTTCGAAATAAAAATCAAAAGACGGCGAATCAAAATATATACTTTTTACGGTATATTGATTGCCATCTCTACCTTCAGCATATTTATCCAGGTTCATGTATGGCAAAATCAATCTTCTCAATTCATTGATTTTCCATAAAGGAATAATATATTTATATTCGTATCTTAACATTTTTTAATAAACAAAATCTAAAGTTCTCATACAATATTCGAATAATGAAACATCATCACAAGCGATTTTACACTGAACAGCCATTCCTCTTGAAATATTTTCATTGTTATCAGCCAAAGCTTTCATAAAAAAAACCTGATGGCTTCCAATTGACTCAACTTTGGGGTTAATTTGTAAAAGGCTTGCTGTATTAGTTTTATAATCACCTTCAATAGCAAAATTTATTGCAGAAAGAGAATCAAGATATCTGCGATTTTTTAATTGAACAGCAATTTCCAAAATGTATTCCTTATTATCGGAAATACTAAAATATTGACCAAGTACAGGTGAAAAATTAATTATACCTGATTTTGGGCTATTAATAAAATACTGTTCTTTTTGATTCTCTAATATTTCAATATTTTTTTTAATTGAATTAATCCGTTCGTTAGTTAAGTTAATTTCAGAAGGTTTATCACCGCTTTTTAATGATAAGAGTTCATTCTCTAAAATATTAAGATTTATTTTGGCTAATTGATAAGCGTTTTCAGCCTGATCAAATTCAGCGGCAGAGATAACCGAATCCTGAAATAAAGTTTGTTGTCGCAAAAATGTTTTTTCGTCTAATTTAAGTTGCTGTTTTGCATAATCATATTTCTTTTCAGCTTCTTTAATGATTGATTCTTTTTCACCTGTTGCAACAACATCAAGAGAGGCTTGTTCAACCTGAAGCTCACTTTGAAGTTTTGCTAATTCATTTTCTATTTCATAGGAATGTATATATGCAATTGAATCGCCTTTATTAATTTGCTGACCGGAAACCAATAGCGGATTAATCTGAAGTTCGGCAATATCGCCTCTTTCAAATTTATAGTTTATTAAATTATTAACTACGTTAGTTTTATTATCATAAATTACGCTGATGAAGCTATCATCCTGCCCTGCCATCAAAACCCATTCTTGTGAAGGATAAATTCGAGCGGTTGCTTTAAATGCAAATGGAATTTTAAATGGAATTATGAAAATAATAATAATCGCTAAGAAGAAAAGTAATAATATGATTTTTTTAGTAATTCTCATGTTTGCTATTGAACAATCTATTTGAGTTTTTTAAAAAAATTCAAAATTCTCAATGAGATTTTATTTTATTTTGTTTATTTCAAATTTTTTACAAATGTATATCTTTTCTGTAACAATTTCGTAATAATAGACAATAATTGTATGTAAAAGGTTTATCCGGTTGAAAAAAATATTTCAGAATGCACTACTTTCATACTCTATATTTAAGATTTTTTATTTTTGAAATTTGTTTTTTCATGAAGGAATTTACAACATATTTCTGGTTATTATAGCTTAACAATTTTCTTTACTTCGCTAAATTGGTTTCCCGAGAAACTAGCGAAATATATACCCGGAGGAAATTCTTTTAAATCAATTTGCTTCGTAGTAAAATCTTTTAATCCGATAAACTTAGATAAGTAAGAATTATTTCTTTGTAAATCTATAATCTCAACTCGTAAATCTCCACTAACACCGACTATTGAAACATTGAATATTCCTTCGGAAGGGTTAGGAAAAATAGAAATATGATAATTATTATCCGATAAATTTTCTGTTGAAATATGAAGCATTGAATATTCACCGTCTTTTAAGGGAAAAGCATTTTCTATGTAAGCATCCCCATAAGGATTTGAAAAACTAAAATTATTTAAAACATACTCTTCATTTTCACTTTTATTCCAAACTTTTATTGTAGGTTTATTTCCAACCTCAAATAGATTACCGAAAACAGGAACTGAATTTTCAAGAATATAATCCGAAACAATAATTCCTGCACCTGCAAGTAGTTCGCCATCATAAACTGAAACTTCATCACCAATATTTAATCCTGAAATATAGATAGTATATACAGGTTCGGCCGCATTTCCTTCTTTTATTATAAAATGAGAGTTTGAATTTATTGTTTTGCTGACATGCTTTTTACTATCTGATTGAGGATATATTAATTCATCATCATCTGACATTTTAATTAAAAAACCTTCACCCGGGTTGGCATCACCAAGGCCGTTAACCCAATTCGAGCCAATTTTTCTTAACATTCCGCCAACTGAATTTCTAATATACTTAAGATTATCATTTAGTATATTATTAAACGCAATTAAAGCATCTTCAGAATAAGAGGGCAGGTAGCTAACAAATTGGAAACCTGAACTCAAACTTATTGGAGTAGATGGATTAATTTCAAGGCCATCAAGAACAAGTGTTTCCGGGCCGGTCATTTTAAATAAATATCCTTCAATGGTCATCCAATCGCCAATACCATTTACCCAATTCGGGCCAATTTTCCTCAGCATCTCCCCTTCCGAACCTCGTACATAAACAAGGTTTTCATCCAAAATATCTTGCAAAACAACAAGCATATCAGGTTCTTCAAATTCAAGTCTTGTTGAGAGGAAATTAAAACCACTTGATATATCTATTTGCTGCTGCACAATTGGTAACAATTGACTTAGGCCGGGATAATAAGGGGAGTAACGATATGCTCTTGTGCATTGTCCGCCTGAAGCGTATGACCAAACAATATCTTCATCTTCATTGATCTCAACAAAATAACCGCTTGTGCCCATAATTACGAGAGTATTTCCATTTGGTAATCGTTGTGCTCCTGATAAATGATTGGAATATACAGGTGTTGCATAAGTCCATGAAAGCTCCTCCGGGCCAAAAGCCATGCCTGTTTCAATCGAATAATTATAAGTGTTTATAATTGGAGGCTCAACAACATCTACTGAAGAATAACTTCCTCCCGGGCGGCCTTGTCCGTTATTAAAAACCATAATATTACCCTCTCCCTCAAGGCCTTCATCTATCCAATGTGAATTATGAATAACATAAAACTTTCGGTCGGAATAATTACCTCTGTCATAATTTTGAGGATTTCCCCAACGATATAAAATATCGCCTCCCATTCCTGCATTTCCACCTGAATGGCTTGCAGCCTCCGCAGTTGTAGTGCTATGATCAATAATATAAAACTCATCAAGCATGTGTGAACTAAATACTATCTGATCCAATTCTGCATTATAATCAATTCCATTTGAATGTATCCAATCGCCACCCGGAGGATCAATATCATCGCCATTACAATTAATATTGAGCAATTCAGGGTGATCTGCAATTACTCCATAGTTGTCTTTTGTCTGATCATGGTCTTGAACTAAATGATCCCATATGTGCCATTCCCAGACAATCTCTCCTGAGGTAGATCCGGTTGGTTGAACTTCAATAATATGTAAAGGCCAAATTTCCCCGTTAGATGACCTTCCTGCTTGAACTGCTTCTGAGGAGGATTTCCTTTCCCAAGCAATCAATATAATATTTCCATTAGGTAATTGCTTTACATCATGGTGCTGGCAATGATAATAGTTTGAATAATTATATTGCCAAACTACATCACCTTCCCAATTAATTTCCTGAATAATACCACCGACAGCACCACCATTGAACTGAGCATTCGGATCATGGGCTGTACGTAGAATACTACCGTTCTCAAGCAAGTAAACTGTGTTTGCAACAGAATAGTTAGATTGCCAGGAATGAGCAATGGATCCTTCCATATCAATTAAATATGTAGTATGTGATCCATTGTTGTTATACAATGTATAACCCTCGAAAGCATTTTGAGCAGTAATGGTTATAACGCAAAAAATGTTAAGAAATATTATTAATATTCCTTTCTTTTCTAAGCTGAGATTTTTCATAGTTTAAATTAAATTTATAAAGTAATTTAATAGACTGTCATTTGATGCTGAAAGTTTAATTTGATAAGCAAATATATTCAATTCTAATTTCCTTATAGAAATTGTAAACTTAAGGTTATTTTTTTTAATTGAATTTTTGTTTTCATAACATTAAATTTATTTATAATTTTCTGCAATAATAAAGCTATGATTTATTGAAAAAAAAACATTTCAATGGTTCCGGTGTTTTTATCAATAGAAATTGGTAATCTGTCAATGAATAAGAAATCTGAATTCAGCATGTATAATAATGCGGCATTATTATGTAAATTAAGATCATTTCTTTTAAACGGTAAAACACAAATAAAAAATCCCGTAAACTATTGATTTACGGGATTCATATACTTTTGTTTACCAAAAGTCAAAGATATATTGCTTACTATGGTATTTCATAAATATTTGATGAATTACGATAACCGGGTTCATCCATATACCAATCAGGATAATCGACTCCTGAAGATTGGGCCCATGTCGCAAATTTCAAGTGAGCAGTAAGAATATCATCTTTTTCAATTGGATATTTGAAGTTGACAGGAACCTCTATAGCCCATGGCAAACCTGTTTCTGAAACATAATATAAACCGCTTGCCGGATTTGAAGCATCATCGAAAGTGTCAAAATAATCAGGATCAACAAGGTCTGTAGGTGGTTGATCTTTTAGGTGAATCTCATATCCTCTCTCCTGATCAACAAAAATGAAGGGATTAAAAGGAGGAGTCCCAATTGATGCCTGAGGTGTATCAAAATGAGTTGTAACCGTACTTATAGTGGTTTGGATATATCTTCCATCGGGAACGGTATTTACCATACCCCCTTCCATTATTGGATTAATTGCATCAAATGGAATAATTACAGTAGTATTTGTATGTCCGACTTCGAAGCCTTTGGGATCAATTTGTACTGCGTTACCAAACTTCATACAGCCGGTTACACTTCCAACAGTTGATGATGGAGCCTCAAATATAATTCCAAATCCGTTGTTCAATGTAGCACCGTCGGCCATGATTTGAAATTGTGTGATTACGTCCACAACATTATTTTGGGCATTAGTAACAATCTTATAATTAAAGTTTACAACAAAATCATTAAAATCATAGTCACCATAACTGGGCCACAAGTCTTCAAAGGCAAAACTTCCAAAATCAGTTTCATTTGGATAGAATGAGTTAAAGGCACGGGTTGGATCCAAAGGATATGCATCCAGGTTATCAGGAATACCATCTCCATCTGTATCAGCACCACCTCCTGTTTCAACCACAAGAACAAGTGTTTTTGTGTCGGTTCCGGCACTATTTGTGGCCGATATGGTGATATTGTAGGTGCCATTTGTTGTTGGGATACCACTAATAACATTTCCATTAAATGATAGCCCTGCAGGAAGATTTGCAGCGTTGAAGGTCATCGGTTGTGAGCCATCTGCAGTAATGCTGTAGCTAAAAGGATTATCTTTAATAGCGTTGGCGGTTAAAGAACTTGTGATGATTGGAGGCTGAGCACCTTCATTAATTGTAATAACAAGTGTTTGTACATCGGTTCCGTAATCATTAGTAGCCGTTAGCGTTGCACTATAAACTCCGGGATAAGTAGGCGTTCCGTTAATTGTTTGATTTGTAGAATTAAAAAATAATTCTTGTGGTAAACTGGCCACCGAATAACTTATTGTTGATGAACCCGAGGCTGTAAATGTGTATGTTGAGAACTGCACACCCGCTGTACCAGAGGCAGTAAGCGGACTGGTAATTGTTGGAGGAGTTCCTACAGTTAATACTAAAGTTTCATTTGTAGTTCCTCCGGCATTAGTTGCTGACAAGTTGATATTAAATGTTCCTGCAGAAGTTGGAATTCCTGTAATTTTATGACTTGTTGGGTTGAATGATAATCCGGCAGGTAAATTGGTAGCATTATAGGTGATTGGCCCTGTTCCACTTGCGGTCAATGTATAGCTATATGATTGATCAACAGTAGTATTACCGGTAAGAACACTTGTAATTATAGGTGGTGCAGTTGGCTGAGTAATTTCTATTACTAAAGTTTTTGTATCAGAACCCATAAAATTTGTAGCAGTCATATCAACATTAAACGTCCCTGCTGATGTAGGTGTTCCGCTGATAGTATGTGTATTTGTATTAAAAGTCAATCCGGCAGGAAGATTTCCAACTGAATAGCTTATAGTTTCTGTTCCGCTTGCTGTAATAATATAAGGAGTGATAGCCTGGTTAACCAGTCCGCCCAACTGTAATGAACTGGTAATAATGGGAGCAACATTTGCGTCGCAAACCGGTGCAACTATTGTATAAGCACAAAACGTGACATGTGACCCATAAGTTCCATTATTTGGATTAAAATTACCGTTAACACATAAATCCACATAACCGCTTACTTCAGACCCTCCTGAAGTTTGTCCGTCATCATCTGCAGTAATTTGCGCACCTTGTGAGTCGGGTCCTTCAATGTCTCCCTGAATTTTAAAGTCTTCTGTTTCTATTAAACTTCCAACACCTAATGTAGTTATTTTAGGTCCTGAACCACTAAAAGTAGCGGTACCTTTTACATATACATAACCATTGTTGGTGAAATCACTATTCTGTTTAAATGAATTATTTCCAGACTTATTGATTATAAACTCACAATTATTGATGAATGTTGCATCCGGATTGTTTGTAAAATTTTTAGAGGTAGTAAATGATCCGTCATTGATTATCGAACCTTGATTGATCATTGTAACTGTTGAAGAAATTTCGCCCCAATTATGAATAGTGCCATTTAGCTGAATAGTACCGTTGCCGGAATAATTCAAGTTTCCATAATTTTCTATTGTAAATTCATTATTATATTTTGGCAGGTTCATTGTTCCTGTTTCGTTAATCATAATTGCTCCTTCACCACTGCCATTTTTATATTTGTTAAAGCTTGCATATCCACAAACTCGCAAAGTTCCACCGCTTTCAATATTTATTTTATTAAATGAAGCCGAGGTACCT
>Ga0222665_1000555_pt1 | contig 21887 bp, 16 predicted proteins | sample AntAcemetagen653_FD_179853 | JGI IMG/M metagenome (GOLD analysis project Ga0222665, IMG submission 179853) | Saline water microbial communities from Ace Lake, Antarctica - #653 | ecosystem: Environmental > Aquatic > Non-marine Saline and Alkaline > Saline | place: Antarctica: Ace Lake...
AAATAGTTCTTTTCTTGTTGCCAATTCGAAGTCATTAAAATCAAATCCGGGTGCTACGGTGCAACCGATTAATGAAAACGAATTTGGATTATTAACACTTGCCGCAAACCATGAATTTTTGGGAACAATTTGCTGAAAACTTTCTCCGTTTTCGAAGTTATTTCCGAGAAGAAGTTTTTTTATTTCTCCATTTAAAATTAAAAAAATTGTTAGTGGGCTGCCTTGATAGAAATGCCAGATCTCATCTGATTTTATTCTGTGAAAAGAGGAGAAATTATCACTTTTCAAAAGAAAATAAATTGAAGTAGATATGTTGCGATCCCCATCAAAATATGTTGGAAGGGCATTTGAACTAATTATTTCATCGGAGCGGTAGATTTCTTTAAAATATCCGCCTTCTGGGTGTTTTTGTAAATTTAATTTTTCAATATAATAATCAACTGATTTATTCATTTATTTTCGGCTTGAAACTTTTTCAGAAAGTTGCTCATTGAAAATGTATAGCAATCTAAATGAAAGAACATTATTATATTGTTTTCTTTCCCATTTTGAGATACCGTTGTCGTATTTCCTTGTACGAACTTTTGCAAGGGAATAAGAAAATCTTAAATTAAATTTCAATCTTTTCCAAATTCGAAATCGTAAATCGGCCAGCCATGAAAACTCGTTTTTATCGTAAGGCCCGTTTTTGACTGAGGTATTTGTTCGTTGTCCATGCTCCCATTCTTTTGCTCCCACCAAACGTCCCCATGAAAAACCTGTTCCGACCGTAATAATTTCTTTATCAGTATAGTGAACTAAAACAGGAACTTCAACATAATTTAATCTTAATGTATATGAACCACTTAATGAGTCAATATAAATTTCGCCACGGTGAGCACCTTTTTGTGAAAAAATGTTTTCAATGCTGACAGACCATTTCTTTTTAAAAGGGATTATGGCTGCTGCGCCAACATTTAAGCCCAATTTGTTATAACCGATAACCTCATCACCATCCACTTGTGTGGCATTAAAACCTGCAATTACAGCTCCTTTAATTCTTTGTGAATAACTTTGGCCTGTAGTAATAATAATTAATAATAGGAGAAGGATAAAAATTCGCATGCGTAATAAAATTATGATTTTCAAACGAAATTATTTTACTTAAATTTTATTTTATCAAGATAATTTTTCTGGAGATTGAAAATAATGATAAAATGATAAAATGATAGAATGATAGAATGAGAATTTAATCATTTTAGCATTTAATCATTTACGCATTCTTTCATTGACAACTGAATTCGTTTTCGTTCGATATCCACTTCAAGAACTTTCACATCAACTTTTTGATTGATTTTTACGATATCATTCGGGTCGCTAATGAATTCGTCGGCAAGGCAACTAATATGAACTAAACCGTCCTGATGAACTCCAATATCGACAAATGCCCCAAAAGCTGTGATATTAGTTACAATTCCCGGAAGTATCATTCCTACCTTTAAATCTTTTATTTGATTTATGCCTTCAGTAAATTCGAAAAAAGCGAATTTTTTTCTGGGATCACGACCCGGTTTTGCAACTTCTTCAAGAATATCTTTTAAGGTAGGAAGACCTGTTTTATCGGTTACAAAATCAGTAAGATTTATCTTATTTCTCAATTCCGAATTTTCACACAAATTTTTTACGGAAGATCCTGATTTAATAGCCATTTTTTCAACAACCGAATACGATTCAGGATGCACTGCACTATTATCAAGAGGGTTTTCAGAATTTGGAATACGTAAGAAACCTGCTGCAAGCTCAAAAGCTTTGTTTCCAAAGCGAGGAATATTTTTAAGTTCCTCTCTTGATTTGAAAGCTCCGTTTTCGTTTCGGTAATTGATAATATTTTTGGCCATAACAGGCCCTAAACCTGAAACATAAGTCAGTAGTTGTTTGCTTGCAGAATTAACGTTAACACCAACCGAGTTAACACAACTTATAACAACATCTTCGAGGCTTTGCTGGAGAGCAGTTTGATTTACATCATGTTGATATTGGCCCACGCCAATTGATTTTGGTTCAATTTTTACAAGTTCGGCAAGAGGATCCATCAATCGGCGGCCGATAGAAACAGCACCTCTTACGGTAACATCATATTCGGGAAATTCTTCACGGCCTACCGATGAAGCCGAGTAAATGCTTGCTCCATTTTCGTTTACCATTACGGCAATTAATTTTTTTTCAAATTTAATTCTCTTTATAAGATTTTCGGTTTCGCGGCCTGCTGTTCCATTTCCTATGGCGATGGCTTCAATTTTATAAGCATTAACGAGGCTAAGAATTTTGTGCATTGCCTGTTTTACTTCACGTTGAGGTGGATGAGGATAAATGTTTTCATTGTGAAGAAGTTTGCCTTGTTTATCTAAACAAACAATTTTGCAACCGCTTCGGAATCCGGGATCAATTGCAAGAATATTTTTTCCTCCCAGGGGAGAGTCGAGCAGAAGTTGCCTTAAGTTTTCGGCAAAGACTTTAATGGCTACCTGATCGGCTTTTTCTTTAACTTTTGCCCTGATTTCAGTTTCTAATGAAGGGAAAATTAGTCTTTTGTACGAATCTTTAATTGCTTTCACAATTATTTCGGCACATTGATTATTCGATTTAATATAAATTCGTTCAATGCTTTCAAGTGCTTGTTCTTCAGTAATTCTGATTTTAATCTTCAAAAAGCCTTCATTTTCACCTCTGAACATTGCTAAAATTCGGTGCGAAGGTGAACGCATCAATGCTTCTTCCCAATCGAAATAGGTTTTATATTTTATTCCCTCTTCATCTTTTCCTTTAATAATTTTTGAAAAAATCAAGGCATCTCGTTCAAAAAATCTTCGAATGCGGGCTCTTACCGATTTGTTTTCGTTTATCCATTCGGCAATAATATCACTTGCTCCGGCAATTGCTTCTTCAATTGAGTGTATTTCTTTTTCTTTATCAATGAATTCAAATGCTTTTCCCTCGATATCAAAATGCTTTTGTGACATAATTATTTTTGCAAGTGGCTCAAGTCCTTTTGATTTTGCAATAATTGCACGGGTTTTTCTTTTTGGTTTGTATGGAAGATAAATGTCTTCAAGTTCGGAAAGTGTTAGTGCTTCAAAGATTAGTTTTTCGAGTTCTACGGTTAGTTTATCCTGTTCTTTTATTGATTCCAATATACTTTTGCGACGTTTTTCCAAATCTTGTAATTGAGCAATTCTGTCTCTGATTTTTGTGATTTGGACTTCGTCGAGACTATCGGTTCTTTCTTTACGATAGCGGGAAATAAAAGGAATAGTTGCTCCTTCTTCGAATAATGCTATGGTATTTTGAACTTGTTTTACAGTAATTCCAATTTCAGAAGCAATTTGAGAGAAATATTGTTTCATTCTTTTCAATAATATTATTTTGTATTACAACAATTAAGGTTTTAAAAGAAAGTTCAAAACGCAATTAATAAATGCTTTAGGGTTTTCAATAAAAATTGAGTGTGCTGCATTTTCAATGATAGAAAAGTTAACATTTTTGATTGGTGTTAAATTTTTTTTACTCTCATCAGGTGAAAACAAAATATCTTCTTTTCCATTGATTATTATTGTTTTTGCTTCTATTTCCGAAATTCTTTTTTTATAATTGAATTGAGAAATAGCATCTACCTGATTTTTAAAATCATTTTTATTTTGAGGGTATGGATATTCAACTGCATAACTAATTGCTTCGTTTAATAAATTTACATTTTCAAATAGGCCTTTTGTAAATAACCAATAAAACACATTTCTAAACCAAATTTTAAAATCCATCCCCGATTCTAAAAAAGATACCCAATCATTAAATAAAGCATTATTTCGTTTGGAATTAACACTTGATGTGCTTGCCAAAATCAAATTGGATACGAATTCGGGATAACGAATTGCAATGTCCTGAGCAACAAAACCTCCCATTGAATGCCCCAACAAATTGACTGAATTAAATCCTAAATGCTTTAGAAGTGCAATGCAATCGTCGGCGATTTGCTGAATACTAATTTCGTTGTTGTAATATTTTGTTCTTCCAACGCCTCTATTATCGGGAGTAATAACTGTAAAGTGTTTAGAAAGTTCAGGCATAATTGATACCCAACTTTGTGAGTCGCTCCCCAGGCCGGCTATCAAAAGCAAGGGGTTTCCTTTTCCTTCAATCTGATAATAAAGTTCTATATTTTCAATTTTCAGCTTTGGCATAAAAATTTCAAAGATTTATTTTTGATTAGTGATTGTTTTGCCGGATATCAATAATATTTAATTTTTTGTTTATCACCAAAGATATAAAGTGCTCAATCTAAAAAGTTAAAGTTTTACCATCCTGAAGCGAGAACATCAACAATGTGAATGACTTTTATAGGAAGTTTGTGTTTTTTAATATATCCATATTGATGCATCAGGCATGAAGAATCGGTTGAAACTATGTATTCGGCACCGGTTTCAAGAGCATTCTCAACTTTTTGCTGAGCCATAGCGGTAGAAATTGCTTCATGTTTAACTGAAAATGTCCCACCGAATCCGCAACATTCATCTGTGTCTTTCATTTCAATTAGCTCAAGTCCTTTGACATTCCGCAATAATTTCCTCGGTTCTTCTTTAATGCCATATTCTCGTAATGCCGCACAGGAATCATGATAAGTGACGACTGCGTTAAAACTTGCCCCAATATCTTCAACCTTTAATACATTAACCAGAAAGTCAGTAAATTCATATATGTATTTTATTAATTGATTTGATTCGTTATGCAATGCCGTATTATGAAAAAGTTTCGGATAATGATTTCTGACCATCCCGACACAAGAAGCTGAGGGTGCTACAATCGGCCTGGCATTTGGGAAATCTTTAATGAATTTTTCTCCAATTTCTTTAGCTTCTTCCCAAAAACCACTATTGAAAGCCATTTGGCCGCAACAGGTCTGTTCGGTGTTATAATGAACAGAAACATTGAGCTTTTCGAGAATTTTAATCATATTAAAAGCTGTTTCGGGATATATCTGGTCAATAAAGCACGGAATAAACGCATCAACTATCATCGGTCTGTTTTGAATTAAATTGGAGCAAAAATAAGTTTTTTTTGTATAAAATTTTATGAACTTTGTTTAAAATCTTCATTTGATAATAAATCCCGCTTTTTTAAGATGATTCCAAAAATCAGGATAAGATTTCTCGACAACATCCGGATTACTAATTGTTACAGAATTATATAGAATGGAAAGTGGAGCAAAAGCCATTGCTATTCGATGATCGTCATAAGTTTCAAAAACAATATCATTCAATTGCTTATTTATAATATTTTTTTTACCTGAATCCGGTTTTAAAACCCATTCATGATTTTTGATTGTTTCATTTAATTGAAATCCGATTTTTTTTAACTCTGTTTTTATTGCAAAAATTCTGTCCGATTCTTTTATTTTCAGATTTCTCAGCCCTGTGAATTTCCCTTTAATTCCAAGTCCGGCGCAACTAACGATAACGGCAGGAGCAAGGTCGGGAATATCCTGAAAGTCAATCTTTATTTTCTTAAAAAATTTATTTCTCTTTTTCAACAAAATACCTTTATCAAAATAATTCGTATCAACACCCAGGTATCTATATATTTCAGTAAGACGCGAATCACCCTGAATGCTGTTTTTTTTCAAACCGTTCAGGAAAACTTCTGCATTATCTGATAAGCTTACAATTTCGTACCAATAAGATGCGGCACTCCAATCAGCTTCAACTTCATAATTTTGTGGCAAAAAACTTTGATTTCCAATCTTAATTTTGTTTTCAAGACGTGAAATATTTATTCCAAAACTTTCCAAAATTTTCAAGGTCATATCAATATATGGAGCCGAGCTGATTTCCCCATTTATTTTAATAATTAAACCGTTTTTTAATTTTGGAGCGATTAATAATAATGAACTTATGAATTGGCTGCTGAGTTCGGCATTAATCTCAATAACACCTCCCTGAAGTTTTTTTCCTTCTATAAGCAGGGGAGGGAAACCTGTGTTTTCAAGATAAGAAATTTCAGAACCGATTGATCGAAGAGCTTCAACAAGCACCCCGATTGGACGTGATTTCATCCTTTCATTTCCTGTTAGCACCCAACTTCCGGGCTGAATTGATAAAAATGAAGTCAAGAACCTCATTGCTGTTCCTGCGTTTTTTGTTTCTAATTCAATTGCGTTGCTTTTTTTCCCTGAGTTTGAGGTTTCTTTTATTTTTAATAATAATTCATTTAAAAGCTTAGTATCATCCGATTTCGAGATATTTAAGATGTTAAAATCCTTATCAGTTAATTCTTTAATAATTAACAAACGATTGCTGATGCTTTTTGAAGAAGGAATAGAAATACTTTCTTTTATCGGTTTCTGGTTTTTGCCAACACTTATTGTTTTCATTATTTTGTTGAATTAAATTAATTTTCAATCAGCAATTGAGAATAAAAATCAAATGCCTCAATAATTATTTCTTTTTTGCAAGTTCTATTTATTTCTGATTGTCCGATAGAATTTATTAAAGTAAAATTTATTTCCTCACAGGAATTTTTTTTGTCATGCGACATTATTTCAATCAATGTGATAAAATCTTGTTTTTTGATAGCAAAAAGTTTAAAATATTTCAAAATATGGGAAATAATTTCTTGAAACTGAGCTTGACCGAGCCCGGAAATTTTATATGAAATAAATGCCTCGCAAATCATTCCCATAGCAATTGCTTCGCCATGAAGTAATGCTTTGCCTTGTTTATGAGAAAACGCCTCGAAAGCATGCCCGAAAGTATGGCCGAAATTGAGTTTTTTTCTCTCATTTTTTTCATAAGGATCAAGTCTGACAATTTCATTTTTAATATTAATGGATGGAATAATTAGATTCAGATAATTTGGATTAGAAAGAATCTCGGTATTTTTAATTGTTTCCCAATATTTTTCATCAGCAATAAGGGCATGTTTGATGATTTCAGCATAAGCTGAAAGTATTTGATTTTTAGGAAGGCTTTTTAAAAATTCAGAAATTATAAAAACTGCCTTCGGCTCTGAGAATACCCCAATTTGATTTTTCAATTCCCCGAAATTAACGCCTGTTTTTCCACCAATTGAAGCATCGACCATTGCAAGTAAGGTAGTTGGAATGTTAATATAGGTTATGCTGCGTTTAAAAGTTGAAGAAACAAATCCACCAATATCAGAAAGCATTCCGCCCCCAAGATTGATTACAATAGAATTACGATCAGTTTTTAATTCAATTAATTTCTCCCAAATAACTTTACAGTCCTCTATGGTTTTATGTTTTTCACCACTTTTAGTTTCAATTATATTAGCTGTCTGAAGAGTTTTAACATTTTTCAATAGTTCGGGAAGACAAAAATGCCTTGTGTTTTCATCAATAATTATTATTTTTTTACTTGATTGATAAACTTTATTTTGCAGAAAATTTTCTATTTGCGAAAACTTCCGCTCTCCCAAATAAATATCATAAGATTCTGATTGTATTTTTTTCATACTTTATGCATCAAATTTTTTACAGATAAACTGCCTCTTTAAAAATCAATATATATGTTTACTCCCCATGAACTGATTCTTCAGTTTTTCTAAGTTCTATCTCACGTATTATCCAAGGTTTATTTAATCCTATTGCAAATGAAAATAATTCTTTACTATTCATTCTTCAAAATTAATTAATATTTTCATGTTTACCCCTTATAAATCACATAGAGCTTTTTTTATTCTTAGACCAAAAAAGAAAAATATAATTAGTTTCCCGAAGTTTAAAAAAAATTACTAAATTTGACATCAAACCGGAGAGTATCAGATTTAGTAAGTCGTTGAATTTGAGTTGAGAAAATTGACTTAATCAAAATTTGGAAAAGACATGAAAACACATTTTAGGATATATTTATTTGGAATTTCAATGTTCTTTATGTTAAGCTGTGTTCCTACAAAATATTCTGCTGACTTTAGAAAAGAGAAAAAGGGAATTGACACATTGGCAATTTTTAAACCGGTGGTGAATATAGTTGCTAAAAACAATAGGACTGAATATACTGATTCAAACCTTATAAGAGATAACCAAGAATTGCTTGAAAGCGTTACTTTTAATTTATTATCTAAAAAATATACCATTGAAAAAATTCTTTTACCGTCAATTGACATTAATATCTTTTCTGATTTATTTGAGCGACTGGAGAACTCTTCAAAATCACTAAATAAAATATCGTCAAGACAGATATTTATCGAACAAAGTGGTTTAGAATTCAAAAGCAAATATGCTTTATTGTTGGTTTATTTTGGACAATTCAATCCTGATTTTCCACCACATTTCAAACTTAATAGTGCAATGCTGGCAAGTACTATTGTAATAACACCTAACAATCCAAGTAAATCACAATCAGACTTAAGGTTGCTAATAATAGATACGGAAATGGAGGAGATTGTTTTTTACGACAGGATTAATTCTTCAAAATTTGATGCAAGAGTTTTAAGTGAAGTAGGGCAAATGACAAAGAACATTTTAAGAAAGATATATTTCAAATAATACCGTTTGCTAACATTTTAGAATTTGAGGCTCGGTTGAGTCCCAAAAAACGCTAAAATATTTGAGAACCAAATGCCTTTAATCAATATTTCATTCATTCACCTAAGGATAAATCAAAGTACCCTCACCGGTCATCTTCACAAGGTATCCTTCGCCGGGGATTGCATCTCCGAGGCCGTTAACCCAGTTAGGCCCTATTTTTCTTAAAGTTTGTCCTTGCGAATTTCTTATGAATTCAAGGTTTTCGGTTAAAATACTTTCAAAAGCCAGTAAAGCATCCAAGGCTTCAGCAGGAAAATAACTTATAAACTGGAAGCCTGTTTCAAGATTAATAGGAGTTTGCGGGTCAATTGGCATTCCTTGAATAAAAAATGAATCATCATTAAACATTTTGAATAAATAACCTTCTTCAACCTCCCAATTTCCAATATTATTAACCCAGTTTGGCCCGATCTTTCTTATCATCGATCCATTTGAATTTCTAACAAAATCAAGATTATCGGTTAAAATTGCACTTAATACTTCCAACATATCAGGGTTAAAGGGTATCAGGTTTGATGAAATAAACTGAAATCCTGCTTGCAAAAATACAATCTGGCTTGTAGCCGGAGTTACTTCAAATAAATTCTCGCCAAGAATTTCTCCGGAAACGGTATTTGAAATCAAGATATCCCAAAAGCCCAAAGCCGCATCAGGAGGAATTAATAAAACAAGGTAAATCTCATTATCATTAAGAACATTAATTACCTCGGGAAGCATTTCGTTTGTTCCATGCTGGAAAACTACTTCTGTATCGCCCGTCAAGAGGTTAGTATTTTCACAAGTAATTGTTATCCCGGTACAGCAGCACCGTTCTCCACTTGAAGGTTCAACTGAAGTAATTTCAGGATTGGCTTCAAACACCAGCCCGAGATTATCGACAAACAGCTTTGAACCTTCTACTGGACTTAATTGGGCTGATGACAGAAGCATAATATTCATGGTATCAGGTTCTTCATTCGAGAAATACATAATGTCTGTAGAAAAATCAGTCCATGATGAAACCGAATTAGTAACAATTTTTGCACCCATCCCAATAGTGTCCGGAACTCCTCCCGGGTTATGTTTTAATAATACTAAAGCCATCAACGCCTGATCACCTGAGTTAGGCGAGTATTTAAAATTACCCGTAAACTGCGAGGGCCTTCCTGTAAAAGGTACGCCTCCTGTAATCGAATATTCCTGAGTTGTAAAATTGATTTCAAACTCTCCAAGTGTAATAAAACCAGGTATAGTTCCAACGAAAATGATATTTTTCGATTCAAGTTTGGCTGAATAACTTCCGCTGTAGCTGTCGCTTGACTTGCTAACTGTGATTACGCCTAAGGCTGATGTTAAAGAGTTTGGTGAATTCCAATCAACAGGGTCTTCATAGGAACCAAATGATTCCCAATTCTCAAAATCATTATTAGGGATTTCGTTTTGTGCAAATACCTGTCCTTGAAAAAGAATTATTAATATAAATAACGAAATAAATTTGACTACTTTTTTCATAATCTTAATATTAGAGGTTTTTAAAATATTTTGCAAGGTATGAATTTTTAAAAAAAACCGAAGTATTTTTTTTTATTTTTCATTCAAAAATTAATACAGCATATGTTAAAGATCAGCAATTCAAGGCCGGAAGATTGGAATATCCAGAATTACCATCATCTGTTGCCGAAAGCAAAGTTCAATTTTTCCGTAAAGTTCAATTTTTCCATAAAGTTACATTATTTGATAAACAACATAATGCATTTCAATGTTAATTATAACATTTGATTATTGACCATGTCTATTTGTTTAAGGCTTTACCATATTTGTTTAATAGTTTACCACGTTTGTTTGATGGCTTACCTAATTTGTTTGATGGTTTACCGGATTTGTTTAACAGTTTTCCGCATTTGCATGATTGTTTACCACATTTGTTTAATAGTTTACCGCGTTTGTATGGTGATATACCATATTTGTTTGGAGCTTGTCCTTGCTTTTATTATTAAATCAATATGGAATTCTTTCAGAATTCATTATTCCTTGTTCAGTATTCTATATTATTTTTTCATTATTTCTTTTTGTAGGAGGAACGGCATCCCTCATGAAGATAGAATATCGAATTTCTATTAAGGAATAATGATTTCAGAAATAGCTTCCCCTATTTCCGTTATTCCCCATATACCTTTTAGTACAGTTAATCTAAAAACCACTAATACCTTAATTATTTTAATACACAAGAACCCCTTCTCCATTCATTTTTATCAAATAACCTTCACCCGGATTGCAATCTCCGATTCCGTTGATCCAGTTAGGGCCAATTTTTCTAATCATATTTCCGTTTGAGTTTCTAATATAGTCCAGATCGTCGGTTAAAATTGTTGAAAAGGCTTCCAGAGCATCCATGGCTGTTTCAGGGAAATATGCAACAAATTGAAAACCGATCTCTAAATTAATCGGACTTTGAGGGTCGATTGTTTGTCCTTGCATCGTGAAATTTTCATTTCCTTGCATTTTAATTAAATAGCCTTCGGTTGGTATCCAATTCCCTATGTTATTCACCCAATTTGGCCCGATTTTTTGTAAAGTCTGCCCCTGTGAATTTCTTACATAAACAAGATTATCATTAAGAATTTCTTCTAAAACTACAAGCATATCAGAATTATTGGGAATAATGTGAGAAGAAACGAATTGAAAGGCTGAACCTAGTGTAATTGTTTGTGATTGATTACTCAAATAATCATTACAGAAAAATACGCCTGCATCAGTACAACAAAAAATAGCTATGCTACTCATGTAAGGATTAAATTTTATTTTATTAATTTGAAGATTATCAAGACCCTCGTTTAGGAATTGTAAATTTGAAGTTTCGGGATGATACCAGGCTATTCCTTCTTCAACACCTCCCGGATTTTCTTCCCATCCTACAAAAAGATTGTCCATTACATCAAAACCGAGAGTATTCAGGTTTGGCGACCAAAATTCCACTTCCCAGGTATATCCGTTATCATTTGAACCCCATAAGCCCGATGACCATGATTCATCAGGGAAAATGCCGTAAAGTTTTCCGTTATTATCATATTTCAAATCACTAATCATTGAAGGATAAGCCGAATTTGCTTCCCATGTCATTCCTCCGTCAGTAGAAAAGTAAACCCATTCGCCATCACAAACCGCAAGATTGTTTTCATAATAATCCATTGATAACCAAGTTCTATTATTAAAAGATTCAATTATTGTCCAGTCGGCACTATTATCAGATGTCATTAATCCGCCCTCATACCCGACAAAATACTTTTGGATACTTTCAACAAATATCACAAATTTCGGATAATAACACCACTCTATAACTGTAAATTGATGCGTTGTAAAATTGAAAAGATAAATTCCATCCGAATAACTTCCGTTGCCCATAATGAGCATTACGTTATCATTATCAAAAGGAATAGCACTTATTACAGGTAATGAATATGAATATTCAAGCCATGTGCCACTCGCACTCTCATAAATATATATTCCTGTTGATGTACAAATAAGATTTTGTCCGTAAGAATAGCTGACAAAACACACATCATTTGCTTGAATATTAGCTGGCCCGAATTCAATCCATTCGGCAAACCCCCAAAAGGGAATAAATAATAAAATAACAATTAGTTTTTTCATAACAACCTCCGTTTTATTTTTATATGGTAAATTTCTTTAATGTTTGGCTTTATTGTTGAATATTTTAGGGATTTTTCATGGTCAAATTCCATTACAAAACTTAAATTTGAATATAATCTTCAAATATACAATAAAATTTCTTTTTTTCCAAAGAAGGCAATCATAAAAAATAATATTAAATTGTATTATTAAGGTTATAAGGGGAATATGGGAAATAGGGGCTTTAGAGGTTTTATTCTGAAAAACCTTTATTCTTTTATGCTTTTTTTTAAAGATTTATACAATTTTTATTAATGATGCAATCAATATTAAATAAATACTTATCTTTACTAAAAAAAATCAAATGAAAAATTTTCTTGTAATTTCTATCGTTTTGGTTCTAATATGTAAATTTTCAATAAGCCAAAATGTGAATGGAATAATTGTTTCCGATTCCAATAATCTGACAATCGTGAAACTTTGGGGAACACATCAGGAAAGAGGATTTGCCTATGGATATCTTTTAGGCGATAAAATCACAAATATTGTTAACGGCTATATTTTACCTGTTTTCGGAAATAATATTGACGAAGCACGTGATATTATTATCAAAGGAGAAGACTTGATTATCGACTCAATATTTTTTCAGGAATCAAAGGCGCTTATTGCCGGGATGGATTCGGCAGGAACTAATACCGCCGGAATAGATTATATTGACGGCCTGGTTTATAACTCCTTTCTTGATTTGATAAAATTACTTGGCATTTATTCCGATACCTTAGGCTGCTCTAGCCTAATGGATTGGGGAGATGCAACAGCAGGTACCGACTTAGAGGGTAAATCTGTTATTTCACGACATCTTGATTGGTCAGCTTACAATGCCTTGATAAATAACCAGGTGATGGCAATTCATCTTCCATCGGAGATTGATGAACAGCCATGGATAATGATAGGTTTCGCAGGGCAAATGAGTGTTTTATCAGGCTTAAATAGTCAAGTATCGGTTTTTCAACACATGATGAGCGACTTTAATGGGAGTACATCACACAATATGGGCTATGAACCGATTTGGTTAACCTTAAGAAAGGCTATTGAAAAAAAAGATTTTAATGATGACGGAGTAAATAATTCACAAGATGTCAGGGATGCAATTGCTCAAAACACCAATGGCTTTGCCGATGGATATATTGTTACTGCACTTGCTCCTTCCACCGCTGGAGCTGATAGCTTGGTAGCTCTTGTTGCAGAGCTTGCACCGCAATCACCTTTTCTCGTTTTCAGAAGTAATTCCCATCCCGATAATATTCCCGGTGATAATCTTTATGCAGCTAATTATGAGATAAAAAGAAATAATCATCAGCATTATTGCGGAAGGTATAATAGTGTTGTGAGTGCGATAGGAGAGGGGACAGGAATTGGTTCACTTGAAAATTGGACTATTATGCGAGATCATTCAAATTCATCTTCTTCAAACTTGCAATTTATGCAAGTTATACCCGAATTGGGAATATTAAATCTCGCGGTTCATCATAATGGAAGCCCTGCCTATCAACACGATCCGGTATCTTATGATCTGAATGAATTGTTTTCACCAATTTCTGCAATTAATGAATTTGAAAATAATTCTACTTTCTTGAAAATAAAATTATGCCCAAATCCGGTTCAGTCTGTATTAAAAATTCAAGCCGGTTTTGATTTATCCAATTCAATTTATTCAATATATAATCTGATGGGAGAGCGAATTTGTTTTGGAGAGTTAGATGGATTTACAAATCAGATATCAATTGATAGTTTTAAAAGTGGAATATATTTTTTAAAACTAAATTATAACGGAGGCTCTTTTACCGGTAAATTTGTTAAAAATTCTAATTAAATTTCAAATTCTGATAAATATAATGCTATAAAGAAAGCTAAATCGGAAATAGAATAAAAAATATGAAAAAAATATTTAATGTTTTATTAAGCCTATTATTTTTGAGTCAACTGCTTTTAGCTCAAAACCAAACTACTATCGATAGTTTAAACCTGATTTTGCAAAACGACGATCAAAAATCTTTGTCAATTGAAGAAAAGAAAAATATACACCTCCAATTAGCCGGATTAAATTGGGCCGATTCTCCGGAAACATCCATTGAAAATTACCAATCAGCTTTACTTCTTGCAAAGGAACAAAGTAATAAAGCACAGCAAGCAAGTATTTTAAAAAGCATAGGGACGACCTACCTCGTGAAAATAATAAATTATGAGAAAGCAATAGAATATTATACTAATGCACTTGTTTTATATTTTCAAATACATGATTCAAATGCTGTTGCAGCTTGTTATAATAATATTGGAGTTACTTACAATCGATGGGGGCAATATGATTCGGCTATTCAAAATCATATGAAACAACTTAGGTTAAACGAAGATATTAAAAACCTAAGTGGAATTTCATATGCAAACAATAATATCGGAAATATATATCACAACCTTAAGGAATACAATAATGCTTTAGAATATTACAGGAAATCATTGCTGACCTCAAAACAAATATTTGATACTGCTTCTATTGCACGAGCCTTATTAAATTTAGGTGCTATCTATCAAGAATTGGATAGCGGTTTTCTTGCTTTACAATATAATCATGAAGCACTTATTTTTAATGAAAAAATCAATAATAAACCTAATGTTGCAAATATTTTAAGCAATTTGGGTTATTTATCAAAAGAACAAGGAGATAATGATGCTGCTTTGGAATATTATGAACGAGCTTTGAAGATAAATGAAGAAATACAAAATAATCGAAATTCGGCTGCTGTATTATTCAATATCGGCGCTTTGTATAATGATCTCAAAAACTATAATAAAGCCCTTGATTATTTAACACGTGCTTTAACGATTGCTAAATCAATTGATTCAAAAAAAATCCTAAAAGATATTTATAATTGTTTATATGATCTGTATGATAATCAAGGCGACTTTAAAAATGCCCTTGAGTATTATATTTTACAAGCCGATCTTAAGGATAGTATTTATACAGAAGAAATTCGTTCTCAGATTGCTGAGATAGAAACAAAATATGAATCAGATAAAAAAGACTTACAACTTAAAGAAAAAGATGCTGTTTTGTTGAAAAACGAATCGGAATTAAGAACACAAAGAATATTGATTTTTGCAGCATTTTTTATTCTCTTATTAATTATCATTTTCTCTGTCTTATTATTACGACAGTTCAATTTGAAAAAGAAAGCAAATATTTTACTTGAACAACAAAACGAGGAAATCAACAAACAAAAAGAGGAAATTTTCAGGCAAGCGCGCAAACTTGAAATTACTAATCATGAATTGGAGAAACTTTCAATCGTGGCAAGTGAAACCGACAATGCCATTGTAATAGCAAATTCAAACGGAGAAATTGAATGGGTGAATGATGGCTTTATAAGGTTGTATGGCTATAATCTCGAAGAATATAAAGAAACTCAAAATTCAAACTTATTTAAATCAAGTTCTCATCCTGAAATAAAAAATCTTTTTGAAAATGCAGTACGGATGAAAGAATCTGTAATGTATTTATCTCAATTTGTTAATAAATTTGGAAAAACCGTTTGGACTCAAACTACTTTAACGCCCATTTTCGAGAAAAAAAATAAAGTAAGACTGATTGTTGCAATCGACTCCGATATCACACAGCTTAAACATGTTGAAGAACAATTGGTGTTGGCAAAGAATGAAGCCGAAAAAGCAAACAAAGTAAAAAGCGAATTTCTCGCAAATATGAGTCATGAAATTAGGACACCAATGAATGCAGTTCTCGGGTTTGCCGACTTGCTCGGAACAACAATTACCGATCACAAACAAAAATCCTATGTTGAATCAATTAAGTCGAGTGGAAAAAGCCTAATGACTTTAATTAATGATATTCTTGATCTCTCAAAAATTGAAGCCGGAAAACTTGAAATTCAATATGCCCCATTGAATTTAAAACCTGTTTTAAAAGAAATCGAACAAATATTTTCAATAAAAATTCTGCAAAAAAATCTTGAATTTATTTCTGATTTTGATCCTAATATACCGGATAGCTTGATCTTGAGTGAAGTAAGGCTACGGCAGGTTTTATTTAACATTATCGGAAATGCCATAAAATTTACAGAAATTGGTAATATAAAATTAAAAAGTAAAATAGTCGGAGAGTCAGATGATAAGAAGAAAATTGAGTTATTGATATCTGTTGAAGATACGGGTATCGGTGTTCCAAAATCACAATTTGATCGCATTTTTAAATCTTTTGAACAACAAGATGGGCAGGATGAAAAAAAGTTTGGCGGTACAGGTTTAGGTCTGGCAATTTCAAAAAGACTGGTTAATTTGATGGGAGGTGAGATCATTTTAAAAAGTGAGCTTGGAAAGGGAAGTACTTTTGAAATTTTATTGCATGATGTTCTTGTGTCTCACGAAAAAACCGAGGCAATAGTTGAAAAATTGTTTGACTATGAAAATATACAATTTGAACCCGCTACTATCCTTGTTGCAGATGATAATCAGACTAATAGGAATTTAATAAAAGAAATTTTCGAAAAAACGAAAATCAAAACCATTTTTGCCGAAGACGGACAAGCAGCAATTATTGCTGCCAGAGAATTTAAACCCGACTTGATTTTAATGGATATTAGAATGCCGGTTATGGATGGATTTGAGGCCATTAAATTGATTAGGAAAGACAAAAGTATAATGAACATACCGGTAATTGCCTTGACTGCATCAGTCTTTGGAAGTAGTATGAATTTAATTTCTAAAAAAGGATTTAATTCTTATCTGATGAAACCGACTTTGATCTCGGAGCTTTTTTATGAAGTGTGTAATTACTTGAAATATAAAAGAAAAAAAGTCGATGACAAAGTTGAAAGTTACGAGCCTGATATTATTCTCTCAGACAAGGCAAAAGAAAATTTGGATGAGATAATTACTGTTCTGGAAAAGGAATTTCTTCCTGATTGGAAAACTGTTAAGAAAAACCATTTTGTGCATGAAATTATTGACTTTGGAACACGGATAATAGAATTTGGTTCTAATAATTCTTTTGAATATCTTGAGAATTACGGTAATAACTTAGTTTTGTTTGCACAAAGTTTTGATGTTGTGAGCATGGACTCATCACTAAATTCTTTTCCTGATATTGTTGAAAAAGTTAAAACATTTTTGTAATTTTTTTTGTTTTATTAAAAAGTTTAGAAAAAATTAATATATTGCAAGATAATTTTTAAACAAAAGAGCAATTTAATTAAATAATTCACTTAGGAGGCAATATGAATTATTCCAAAGAAAATAAAGACTTTAGGATTTTAATAGTTGATGATGTTCCAAAGAATATTCAGGTTTTGGGAAATATTCTGATGGCTGAGAATTATCAATTATCATATTCTCAAAACGGAAAAGAAGCACTTGCAGCCGTAAAACAAAACGATTTTGATCTGATATTGTTAGATATTATGATGCCTGTTGTTGACGGTTATGAAGTTTGTCGTCAGCTAAAAAGTGATTCAAAAACAAAAGATATTCCCATAATTTTCTTAACCGCAAAAGTTGAGAAAGAAAGTGTTGTGAAAGGATTAAAACTTGGCGCCGTTGATTATGTAACGAAACCTTTTAATGCAGAAGAACTTTTAGCTCGTGTTCGTACTCATTTATCACTCAAAGACAAAACCGAACAGCTACAATCAATTAATGTAATACTTGAGCAAAAAGTATCAGAGCGTACAGCTCAGTTAAAGGAAGCAAACGAAAAACTTTCAACTCTTGAAAAAGCCAAATCCGATTTTCTTACTATTATCAGCCATGAAATACGGACACCTTTGAATGGAATTTCGGGATTTGCCGACATTTTGCTTGATTCATTAGCCTCAACTGAGCACGAAGAATTTATAAAATATTTAAAAATCTCTTCAGACAGGCTTGTTAGGTTTTCTGAAATAGCTCTTTTAATTACTCAACTCAATGCTGAGAAATATACTTTTGAAATGATACCCATGAATGTGGAAAAAATAATTTCATCAGCATTGGAAGAAGTTCAGGAAAAGTTGGATTTAGCAAACATAAAAATTGAAAAAGGTTTTACAAAAGATATTAATATTATTACCAATCATAACCTTATTCAGAAATCATTAGTAAATATTTTGGAGAATTCAATTGAATATTCTCCTGAAAACGGACAGATTTTTATTAATACCTCCACAGATAAGGGAACAATTAATATTGAAATTTGTGATCAGGGACCGGGTTTTTCAGAAGAAGCATTGAGCAAGCTTTTTGAATATTTCTCGACCGATGATATAATGCACTCCGAAGGTTTGGGACTTGGATTGGCTGCTGTAAAATTGGTGATGGATTCACATTCAGGCTCAATTTCAGCTAAAAATAGAGGTGAGGGAGGTGCTCATGTTTGTTTAACTTTTCCACCTGCAAATTAGAAGCTGTCATTAGATAAGTCGAAATAAATAAGTGCCTAAAGTAATCAGAATTAGAAGTTATTGAAATTCAAAAATAATCAATAAGTTTTATATTTGTGAAAAATAAAATTGACATAGAGAAAGCAAAACTATCATGTTCAGATTACTACGATAAAGACCATATTAATTATTATGAGAAATTTTCAGATGAGTTAATAAAGAAACCTTATGATAAGGACTTTTTGACACGTTTTATCTCTTTAATTAGTCAAGGCCGGGAAATTTTAGATGTCGGTTGTTGTTCCTCAGCCCAACAAGCCAGATTCTTTAGAGACAAGGGATTTAAAGTAACGAGCATCGATTTATCAAAAAACTGCATAGAAACTGCAAAGCAGAATTTCCCTGATATTGACTTTAAACAAATGGACATGTTTGAGATGGATTTTGAGGTTGATACATTTGATGGAATAAATGCCTTCTATTCAATAATCCATATACCGGATGAAAAATTAAATGAACTTTTCTCGGATTTCAATAAAATTTTAAAAATCAACGGAAAACTTGCGATAACTGTTCATACCGGAGACTTTTATGGATATTTTACCGATAACGAAACTCTTGTTTTTTATCGTACATTTACGCAAAGTGAGTTGAAAGGGTATCTTAATAAATTTGGATTTAAAATTATTGAAATTGAACAAAGATTACCAATTTATGACTTTGAATTTCAATCGGAGAGGATATATTTGATAGCAGAAAAAATAAAATAATTAATTAAAAAGGAAAAATATCATGGCAAAAAAAATTCAAGAAAGTGATCCTGCAATGAGTGCAGTTTATGGTTTGGGATTTGTTGGAGCAGCAGTTTATTTTATTTCACATGCAACAAGTTTTTGGTTAGGTGTGATCGGGTTTCTAAAAGCCATTGTTTGGCCGGCTTTTCTCGTCTATGAGGCGTTTAAGAATTTGGGAATGTGAATTTGTAAAAAGAAATCTTTTATCCACAGGCACATCAAAACAATATTTAGCCGATTTTTTCATTTGCATCAGTATTATTAGGAAATTACTAACTTTGACCCGTTTGAAAAAACATATTTTTTGAGTTTTTTATATATGTGGAAATTAGAATTTCGGTATAAATACTCTATGAATTGACAAATATAATATATTGATAATGAAACTGTTAGAAAATAAAACTGCATTAATTACCGGGGCTGCCCGCGGAATTGGAAGATCAATTGCAATTGAATTTGCAAAACAGGGTGCTAATGTTGCTTTCACCGATCTTGCTTATGATGAGAATTGTAAAAGCCTTGAAAAAGAACTTTCTGAAATGGGAGTTCAAGGCAAAGCTTATGCTTCGGATGCAAGTTCGTTTAATGATGCCGAGGAACTTGTAAAAAAAGTTTTAAACGATTTTATGAAAGTTGATATTCTTGTGAACAATGCAGGCATCGAACGCGATAGATTGCTAATGAGAATGACTGAAGATGACTGGGATATAGTTTTGAAAGTGAATTTGAAATCTGTTTTTAATTTAACCAAAGCCATACAACGTTCAATGCTGAAGCAGCGTTCGGGTTCAATAATCAATATGGCATCGGTTGTTGGAGTGAATGGAAATGCCGGACAATCAAATTACTCGGCTTCAAAGGCCGGAATTCTTGGTTTCACAAAATCAATTGCAAAAGAACTCGGTTCACGAAATATTCGTTGCAATGCAATTGCCCCGGGTTTTATTGAAACGGAAATGACTGCAAAATTACCCGATGACGTAAAGGCTGACTGGATTAAAAGTATTCCTTTGCGTCGGGCCGGAAAACCTGAGGATGTTGCGAGAATTGCTGTTTTTCTTGCTTCCGACCTCTCTGATTATTTGACTGGCCAGGTTATTAGTATTTGCGGTGGCTTGAATGTTTAATGACTATAAAATAAAGTCAAATAAAATCATAAAAATTGAATATAATTACCGATTATCCTTCGTGGTTCATAATTTTTTGCTTGCTTCTCGGAATAATATTTTCCGGTATTTTATATTTCAAAAATAAAAGACAGGAATTCCCGAAAGGCTTAATTATTTTTCTTAGCATTTTACGTTTTATTTCAATCAGCATAATTGCTTTTTTGTTGCTATCACCTTTGCTGAAATCAGTAATTAAACATTTCGAAAAACCAATAATCATTATTGCTCAAGATAATTCCGAATCAATTGTAATCGGTAAAGATTCAACTTATTATAAAACTCAATATTTTGATGAATTAAATGCTTTCGTTGATAATCTATCTGCTGATTATGATGTAAAAAAATACTTTTTTTCTAATGAAGTCGAATTTATAAATTCTGAGAATTTCCCAAAAAGACCTGAAATGTTTTCAGGAAAACAAAGCAATTTTGATGTTTTGTTTGATGAAATAGATAAACGTTATTCGAATCGAAATGTCGGTGCTTTAATTATTGGCAGTGACGGGCTTTATAATAAAGGAAAGAATCCTTTATATCTTGCACGCCATGAGGATTTTCCGCTGTATTCGATTGCTCTCGGCGATACGAATATTCAAAAAGACATTCTCCTTGAGGATTTGAACTATAACAGAATTGCATATTTGAATAATGAGTTTCCGATTGAAATATTGGTCAAAGCAAATAAATGCAAAAATTTAAATGCAAAACTTGAAGTATTAAAAGGGAATAAGGTGTTATTCTCTCAATTAATTGATATTACGAGTGATAAATTCTTAGAAACCGTAGTTTTAAATATTGAAGCAAAAAAAACAGGATTACAAAAATATACTGTAAAACTTTCACCATTTGAAAATGAAATCACTTATGCAAACAATGAAAGGTATATTTTTATTGATATTCTTGATTCAAAGCAAAAAATACTAATCCTTGCCAACTCGCCTCATCCCGACATAACTGCTTTAAAATCAGCTCTTGAAAGCAATATTAATTATGAGGTCGAAGATTTCATTATTACTGATTTTACTGAGAAAATTTCTAAATATAGTTTAGTGGTTTTGCATCAGTTGCCTTCAAAGGAAAATTCCGAGCTTTCGTTGATAAACACAATTAAAAATTCAAAAATTCCAATCTTGTTTGTTGTTGGAAATCAAACAGCAATGCATCAATTTAATAAAGCTGAAGCGGGAATTACGATTTTGAGTGACAAAAACATTTCAGTTGAAGCACAGGCTTCCTTGAATGATAAATTTTCTTTATTTGAGTTAAGTGAAACAACAAATAATTTAATTCCGGATTTGCCGCCTCTTGTTGTACC
>Ga0222665_1000556_pt1 | contig 21886 bp, 12 predicted proteins | sample AntAcemetagen653_FD_179853 | JGI IMG/M metagenome (GOLD analysis project Ga0222665, IMG submission 179853) | Saline water microbial communities from Ace Lake, Antarctica - #653 | ecosystem: Environmental > Aquatic > Non-marine Saline and Alkaline > Saline | place: Antarctica: Ace Lake...
TCGGAAAGTAAAAATATTCGGATTTTAGAATTTATTAATAGAATGGATCTGGCTTTTGCAGCGGCTGACATCGTGGTTTCTCGTGCAGGGGCTATCTCAATTTCTGAGTTAACAGCCGTAAAAAAAACGGTAATTTTTGTCCCCCTTCCTTCAGCAGCAGAAGACCATCAAACTAAAAATGCTTTGAAACTTGTTAATAATGAAGCTGCTATATTAATTAATGACAGCGAAGTAAAAGAAAAACTAGGGAAAACTCTTATTGATTTATATAATGATGAAAACCGTATAAATATTTTAAAAAATAATATCGGAAAGATGGCGATTCAAAATTCCGCCGGAAAAATTGTTGATGAAATAATAAAATTGATAGAAAAATAAAAAGATGAATTGTTAAATTGTTTATATGGGAAAAAAGAAGTGTTAAAAAAAGATGATTAATTTTAACAAAATACATAAAGTCTATTTTTTAGGGATTGGTGGAATCGGAATGAGTGCCATTGCAAGATATATGAATGCAAATGGAGTTGAAATACATGGATACGACAGAGAAAATTCACCTTTAACCGAGCAGATGATTAGTGAAGGAATGAACATTCATTTTACAGAAAATATTGAAAAAATTCCTCAAGAAATTGATTTTGTAGTTTACACACCTGCAATTGATAGAAGCAATAAAGAATTTCAATTCCTTAGCAGTAAGGGTTTAACGATAAAAAAACGCTCGGAAATTCTTAACGAGATCACAAATGATAAGTTTTTAATAGCTGTTGCTGGAACTCACGGTAAAACAAGTATTTCATCAATTATTTCTCACATTTTCAATAAAGCGGGCATTGCCTGCACTTCATTTATAGGCGGTATTTCAAAAAACATTGATTCAAATTTACAGTATTCCGAAAACAGTAAAGTATTCATTGTAGAAGCCGACGAATTTGATAGATCATTTTTATCTTTAAATCCCGATATTGCATTAATTTCATCAATCGATGCCGATCATCTCGACATTTACGGCAGTTATGACAATCTTTTAAAATCATTTTCATTGTTTGCCGGCAAAATCAAGAATAGCGGAAAACTAATCATTAAAAACGGATTAAATTTACCAATGTCCTTTACCGGCAAAAAAATAACTTATTCATTCAATTCAGATGCAAATTATAGTGCCTTCAATTATAAATTTTCGGGCAGAAAATCATGCTTTAATTTATTTAAAAACTCTAAGAAACTTGATGAATTTATTTTTTCAATGCCTGGAGGCTATAACATCGAAAATGCAATTGCGTCAATTGCTGTTGCATTAGAATTCGGTATAGATTTACTTTCAATAAAGTCGGCACTTGAATCATATTCAGGAGTCAAACGCAGGTTCGAATACCGAATAAATACTGATAAACTTGTCTATATTGATGATTATGCTCATCATCCTAACGAATTGAAAGCAATTATTTCAGCGGTTCGGCAATTGTATCCAAAGAAAAAAATATGTGGTATTTTCCAACCTCATTTATTTTCGCGCACCAAAGATTTCTCCGATGAATTTGCAAAAAGCCTTGACCTCTTAGATGAAATAATTTTATTGGAAATATATCCTGCAAGAGAAGAGCCTATTAAAGGGGTTAATTCAAAATTGATATTTGATAAAATACGAGCTGAAAATAAAAAAGTACTTTCAAACCTTGAATTGTATTCTGAACTTGAAAATAAAAAAAAAGAAGTAGTGCTAAGCCTTGGAGCAGGAGATATAGGCAAAATTACAGACCGGATTGAGTTTCTTTTAAGAAAGCAAATTTAGTAATATTGAAAAAGATAATTAACATATTGATTTGGATTATTTTAATCGCCGGTATAATTAGCACCATATTATATTTTCGATTAATTCAGAAGGAATCTGTTTGTAAAAATGTTTTGGTTAACATCAACAAAAACAATAATGATGAGCCTTATGTAACAGAAGATGAAATTTATTCTTTAATCACAAACTCAAAAGACAGCGTAATTGGAAAGAAAATAAATGAGATTGATTTACAGAAATTTGAGGACAAAATCAAGGCAAATCCTTATGTGTCGGATGCCGAAATATTTTCATCTTTTGGTGGTAATCTTAAAGTAAGAATCACGCAAAGACAAGTTTTGATGCGAATAATAAACTCAAAAGGCCAAAATTTTTATATCACCACCGATGGAGTAATTATTCCGGTAAAAACAGGCGTCTCATCAAGGGTGATAGTAGCAAACGGTAATATCAATAATAAATACTCAAAACTTCTGAAAATTTTCAATTCCGAGAACAATAAAGAGGATGCAGTTTTGTTAAAATTGTATAAACTTGCAAAATATATTAAATCGGATAATTTTCTTAATGCAACCATTGAGCAAATATATGTTAACAGTCCAAATGAATTCGAATTAATTCCAAAAACAGGAAAACATTTAATACAATTTGGTGACACAAATAATATGAAAAAGAAATTCGATAATTTGATTGTTTTTTATAAAGATGGATTGAGAAGAGTAGGTTGGGATAAATATAAAGTAGTGAATTTAAAATATTTGAATCAAGTAGTATGTTCAAAATAATAGAAATATGAATAATTCTGAAATTATAGTTAGTTTAGATATTGGAACAACAAAAATTGCTTGTATAGTCGGGCAGCAAGATGAATTTGGAAAAATTAAGGTTTTAGGATATGGCCGAACCGACTCTATTGGCGTTAAAAGAGGTGTTGTTTCAAATATCGAGAATACTGTACAATCAATAAAAACTGCTATCAAAGAAGCAGAACAAAAATCGGGCGTAGAAATAAATTACGTAAATGTCGGTATTGCCGGACAACACATTAAGAGTTTGCAACATCGTGGTAGCATTATACGTGAAAATAATGATGACGAAATTACCAAAGAAGAGATCAACACTCTTAACAGCAACATGTATAATTTAAATATGAGTCCCGGTGAAGAAATAATTGATGTAATTCCACAGGAGTATATAATTGATGAAGAACAAGGTATCCGCGAACCTATAGGAATGCTCGGAAACTCACTTGAAGCAAATTTTCATATTATTGTCGGACAAACTACAGCCGCAAAAAATATTTATAAATGTGTTAAAAAAGCAGGCTTAGAAGTTGTAAATTTAATTCTTGAGCCGATTGCTTCAGCAGAAGCAGTTCTTGGTGAAGATGAAAAAGAAGCAGGTGTTGTTCTCGTTGATATTGGAGGAGGCACAACCGATATTGCTATTTTTCAGGATGGAATAATTCGGCATACTGCTGTTATTCCTTTTGGGGGAGATGTAATTACCGAAGACATAAAAGAAGGTTGTACAATAATCCGAAAGCATGCCGAAGATTTAAAAGTAAAATTCGGATCAGCCCTGGCAAGCGAAAACAAAGAAGAAGAAATTGTTGCAATTCCTGGACTTAGGGGCAGGCCGCCAAAAGAAATTACCTTGAAAAACCTGGCCAGTATTATTCAAGCCAGAATGGAAGAAATCATTGAGCATATCTATTTTGAAATAAAAAATTCGGGTTATGAAAAGAAGCTTATTGCCGGAATTGTTCTCACCGGAGGTGGTTCACAATTAAAACATATTGCCCAATTAACTGAATTCATGACAGGAATGGATACCCGAATTGGTTATCCGAACGAACATCTTGCAAATGAGGTGCCTGATGAAATGGCTATGCCCATGTTTGCAACTGGAATTGGTTTAGTAATTGTTGGGCTTAATCGCAACGAAAAAGAGTTAGACCGAATTGAACAAACTGATTCCGTCGGCAAAAAACAAAAAAGAAAACCTAAAATAAAAGAAGCAAAGCAAGCCCGTATGGAAAGCAAATCTACTGAGAACAGAAAATCATATCTTGATGTTATTAAAGACTGGTTCGAGAAAGATGAAGTGGAATAAAAAAGAAATTAACAATGATTTTGTTAATAAATAATAAAAACATTAATTAATCGAGAGATTTAAATCATTAATTTTACATCTGTAATAAAAAAAACGACTATGTTAGAATTCGATTTACCTAAAAATCAATCATCAATAATTAAAGTGATAGGAGTTGGTGGTGGTGGCAGTAATGCAATAACCCATATGTTCAAACAAGGAATCACCGGAGTTGACTTTATTTTATGTAACACCGATGCTCAAGCTTTAAAAAGTAGTCCCATACCAACAAAAATCCAATTAGGAAAAAGAGGATTGGGTGCAGGATCAATTCCAAATGTCGGAAAAGAGTCTGCAATGGAGAACATTGAAGAGATAAAGGAAATTTTTGAGAAGAATACCAATATGTTATTTATTACAGCAGGAATGGGCGGAGGAACAGGTACGGGTGCTGCTCCGGTTATTGCTGAAATTGCTAAAGAAATGGGTATCCTAACTGTCGGTATTGTTACGCTTCCTTTCTCATTTGAAGGCAGAAAAAGAAAAATGCAGGCTGAGCAAGGCATCAACGAACTGAAACAACATGTTGACACTCTTTTAATTATTAGTAATGATAAATTACGAGAATTGCACGGTGATTTGAAACTTTCGGAAGCTTTCAAAAAAGCTGATAATATTCTTGCTACCGCTGCAAGAGGAATAGCCGAAATTATAACGGTTACAGGATATATCAATGTTGATTTTGAAGATGTAAAAACTGTTATGAAAGATAGCGGAAAAGCTATAATGGGTTCGGCTGAAGCAGAAGGTGAAAACAGGGCAAGAATTGCTGTTGAAACAGCCCTTTCATCACCCTTATTAAACGATAATGATATTTCAGGAGCCGCAAATATCCTTCTTTTTATTGCCTCAGGAGTTGAAGAAATATCAATGGATGAAGTGATTGAAATTACTGATTATATTCAAAAAGAAGCCGGATCGAATGCTGAAATTATTTGGGGTAACGGATATGAAGAATCTTTAGGTGATAAAATTGGTATTACGTTGATTGCAACCGGTTTCAACTCCAAAAAAAATACTGAGGAGCAAAAAACAAAAACAATTATCGGTACATTAAATAATGAACTAAAGCCAAATTTTGAGCCTCCCAAACCTGCCAAAGAGAAAGAAACCGTTTCTGAAATAACTTTACTTAGAAATAAATCTGAATTAAAAACTGAAACTAAAAAAGAAGATAAACCCAAATTCGAAACAAAAAATAATTCGATTATTTCTGATGCAAAACCCAATGTTGAAGAAAAGAAAACAATAATTGAGAACGAAATTACCGAACCCGTATTGATTAAGAGAACAAATCTTGTAAATGACGGTGAAGATAAAACAAATGTTTTTGCAGCACAACAAAACACCAACCCGCCCGAAATTAAGCAAAGAGAAATGGACCAAAGGGCTAAGCTTAGGATTCAAAAGCTTAAAGATATGAGTATTAAACTCAAATCACCCCACGAAATAAACGAACTTGAAAAAGAGCCGGCCTTTGTCAGACGAAATGTTGAACTTTCGGATGCAAAACCATCGTCTGAATCTAATATTCATAAATTAACTATTAACGATGATAAGATCGGTAATCTAAAGGTAGAAAATAAATTTTTGCATGATAAAGCTGACTAAGGAGAATCTTTTTGAGAAATATTTATAGAAACCTGAAAAAAAGAAAGAAACATTTATCTAAGTAATAATAATACAGCAATAAAATATGAGCCTTTCAAATAAAATAAATGATGACCTGAAAGCAGCAATGCTTGCAAAAGATAAAAAAAAGCTGGAGGCTCTTAGAGCTATAAAAGCCGCATTATTAATTGCAAAAACCGGACAAGATACAAGCAAAGGAGAAATACCCGAGGAAGTTGAAATTCAATTGCTACAGAAATTAGTAAAACAACGGAAAGAATCAGGCGAGATATATTTAGAAAATAATCGCAAGGAATTAGCAGAAGATGAATATTATCAAGCTGAAATAATTGAAGAGTACCTCCCTAACCAAATTGGTGAAGACGAATTAAAACAAATAATTGAAGATATTATTAAAGAAACCGATGCAAAAAGCATTAAGGATATGGGAAAAGTTATGGGTATTGCATCTAAAAAACTTGCCGGAAGTGCAGATAATAAAACTATTGCAATGCTTGTAAAAACACTTTTGTTATCCTAAACCTAAGTTGCTTTTTATTTTGGCTAAACGTAATTTCAGAACTCAGATTTTAATAGGATTCTATTATAATAATTCTCAAAACAGAACGCAGAATTCCCGTTTGGATTAATTATTAAGGGAAAAAATATTTTAGTTTAACTTACCGAACTCCCAACACCTTTTTTTCTCAACATTAAAAACAAATAACTACTAAAAACAAAAGTTGTTATTAATTGAATGTAAATTGGTGTTGAAATGATATTTGTTGAAAGAAGCGCAAAACTTATAAAAGCAAATTTAACAGCATAATAAAATATTTTACTTAAAATTATGCTGATCAAAATTGGAGCAAATTTGTTTTTGATTATCTCACTTAATTTAAAAAATAAGTAAACGTTGAACAAAAGTTCCAACGAAATCAGTCCTGTTTTTAATGCCATAGGATGCCCGGAAATTAAGAATGAAAACAGGGGCAAACTGAAAGCAATTAAATAAGCATTTCGTTTTGTTGTGTGGACTAATGCAACTATTAGCATTAAACGCATAGGTTCAATAAAATATATAGGAAAACTCAGCAAGTGAGAAAAAGTCGGAACTAAGTAAATAAATGTTAAAGCAAATAAATCAATTATTATGCTTCTAATATTTGTTTTTGTTGAGCTTAAAGCTATAATATTTTTCATTGGTATATTTTTAAAATTTATAAAATTAAGGAAACTCCAAAACAATTAGTCTCCGAATTTTCTTCAAAAATAAAATAAAATCTTTAACAAGTCTATTTTTTTGTAATTTTATTGCGAAAAAAAATTGATAATATGTTCTCGTAAGTTTTAAGCAAATAAGAACTTAAAAACTTCTACTTAGATACTAAATATAATATAAAGAAAGAATCTGACAATTATTAAAATATGAAACGAAGAGCTTTTTTAAAAAAAGGAATAAACGCCGGAGTCATTGCCGGAACAGCCATGTCACTTGGAAATTATAGTAAAATATTCGGGTCGCCTGTGGCAAACCCGGAAGGGCCATATGATATGGTTGCTATTAAAGGTGGAGAGCCTGATTTTATGTTTGATAGAGCGATTGAATCACTCGGTGGTATGAATGAATATGTAAAACAAGGCCAAAGTGTTGTTGTAAAACCGAATATAGGCTGGGATGCCGTACCGGATAGGGCGGCAAACACTAATCCTAAGCTTGTTACACGCATTATTGAGCATTGCTATGATGCCGGTGCAAAAGATGTTTTTGTTTTTGATAATACTTGTGATGAATGGACTAAGACTTATCAAAACAGTGGAATAGAGAAAGCCGTTTTGGATGCAGGTGGTAAAATTGTTCCGGGTAATGTAGAAAAATATTATCGCGAGATTGAAATCCCTGAAGGGAAAAAATTAAAAACTGCAAAAGTTCATGAATTAATTCTCGACTCTGATGTATTTATTAATGTCCCGATTTTAAAAAGTCATTCTTCGACAAGGGTAACTATTGCCATGAAAAACTTGATGGGTATTGTTTGGGACAGGATGTTTTGGCATAGAAACGATTTACATCAATGTATTGCAGATTGTGCTACAGTTTGCAAGCCCGATCTTAATATAGTTGATGCATATAATGTTATGATAGAAAACGGGCCGCGAGGTGTTTCGGTCGATGATGTTGTTGCTATGAAACAACAGCTTATTTCAAATGATATTGTGGCAATTGATGCTGCAGCAACCAAAGTGTTCGGCATTGAACCGGAAGAAGTAAATTACATTGTAATTGCCGACGAAATGGGAATAGGAAACCGTAATCTGAAAGAACTCTCAATAAATAGGATAATTATTTGATCCGAATGAAATTACGGCATTTGAGAACATTAAGAATAATCATTTCTTTATTGCTTCTTTCTGTTTCAAGTTTTTTGTTTTTAGATTTTAATAACTTCTTTTCGACAGAATTCATTAGCGGTTTTTTTTATCTACAATTCATTCCTTCCGTTTTAAATTTTCTTACAACTTTCAGTATTACGGCAGGCGGGTTTATAATTGTAATTTTAAGTATTATTTTATTCGGAAGGGTTTATTGTTCAACAATTTGTCCTTTGGGAATACTTCAAGATGTAATTATTTATATCTCAAATAAAATCAGAAAAAAGAGATTTGTTTTTCTTAAAGCTCGAAATTTTTTGAGGTATTCCATTTTAATTGTTTCGATTGGATTTGCTGCTTTTGGTAGTATGTTTTTAATAAATTTATTAGATCCTTACAGTAATTTCGGACGAATTGTTTCTAATCTTTTCAGGCCGGTTTATTATGCCGCAAATAATTTGCTTACAAACATTTTTGAGAGTTTTAACAACTATTATTTCTTCACGGTTGAAGTTAAAAATAGCGATCTTTTAACCATAATTTTTACAACTTTTTTCTTTGCGGTATTAATATTTTTCGCCTCAACAAGAGGAAGAATTTTTTGTAATACAATTTGTCCGCTTGGGGCATTGATGGGTTTTATTTCAAAATTTTCGATATTTAAAATTAAAATTGATGAGAAAATGTGCATTTCATGCCGAAAATGCGAAATTGTTTGTAAGGCAGGGTGTATTGACACAAAAAACAAAACGATTGATTTCTCAAGATGTATAAATTGTTTCGACTGTTTTTCGGCCTGTAATTTGAATGGAATAAGTTATAAATTTTCAAGAAAAGAAAAAAAGAAAAAACATAAACAAATATCAGATAATTCGCGAAGGAAAATTATTTCCGGTGCCACAATTGGATTATTAGGATTACCATTTATTATAAGAGCAAAATCAGATATTTCACCTGAAAAACTTACTGAAATCGCCGAGGAAAAAACTACTCCTGTCTGTCCGCCAGGGTCTAAAAGTCTTAATCATTTTACTGAATTTTGCGTTGCTTGTCAACTTTGCGTAAGTAATTGTCCTACTCAGGTTTTGCAAGCATCTTTTTTAAATTACGGACTAAAAGGAATCATGCAACCCAAAATGGATTTCCATACGAGTTTTTGTAATTTCGAGTGTGTTAAGTGTAGCGAAATCTGTCCGAGTGGTGCAATTAAACCAATTAAACTTGAAGATAAAAAGCTTACGCAAATAGGTATTGCCCATTTTATTAAAGAAAATTGTATAGTTTATACCGAAAACACCGATTGCGGAGCATGCTCCGAACATTGCCCTACCAAAGCTGTTGACATGATTCCTTATAAAAACAATCTAAGAATTCCTGAAGTTGACAGCGAAATTTGTATCGGCTGCGGAGCTTGTGAATATGCTTGCCCTACAAAGCCTTATAAAGCTATTTTTGTTGACGGAAATGCCTTGCATCTTAAAATTGAAAAAACAAAGCAAAAATCCACAGAAAAAAAAATCGACTATAAAGATGATTTTCCATTTTAACATAATTGAATTTCAAGGAAAAAAGAATAAGGAACAAAAAACAAGAAATATGAAAACTAACTTCCGGTTTTTTTCAATACTAATTTTAATTGTTTTAATTTTCACTTACTGTCAAAGAGAAGATGAAACAAGCGATAAAAAAATATTTTTAAATTCAAATTGGAAATTTCAAAAAGCGGGCGAAGCGGATTGGCTTGATGCCAAAGTTCCCGGAACTGTCCACACCGATTTAATGGCAAATGAAATTATTGAAGATCCGTTTTACGGTTCAAACGAAAAAGATTTGCAATGGATAGAAACTGAAAACTGGGATTATAAATGCACTTTTTTTATTGATTCTTCTGTTTTAAAAATGGAGAATATTGAATTGATTTTTGAAGGAATTGATACTTACGCTGATGTTTTTCTTAATAATACTCTAATTCTGCAAACTGATAATATGTTCAGAGAGTGGAAACTTAACTGCAAAAATTATCTTTTGAACGGAGAAAATTCTCTCTTACTAAAATTTTATTCTCCAGTAATAATCGATTCTATAAAATCATCCGAATATGACTATAACCTTCCCGATCAAAGGGCCTATTCGCGTAAAGCACCATATCAATACGGTTGGGATTGGGGGCCTCGATTTGTGAGTTTTGGTATGTGTAAACCGGTTTATATTCAAGCCTGGGATAAATTGAAAATTTCGGATATTCAAATCATTCAAAATAAAATTACAAAGGAAATCGCCGATCTGACAGCAGTTTTTGAAATTGAACTAACTTCTGACCATGAAGTTGAATTATCAATTGAAAATCTTGAGAATTCGGAAATTTATTTTTCTCGAAAAGAAAATTTCTTAAAAGGCACAAATAAAATTCGAATTAATTTTTCAATTAACGAACCTAAGCTATGGTGGACTAACGGATTAGGTGAGGCTTATTTATATCAACTTTTGGCAAAAGCAGAAATTAAAGATGAGATATTTGATGAAAAAAATCTAAGAATTGGGATCAGAGATTTAGAAATAATCAGAGAACATGATAGTATCGGCAGAAGTTTTTATGTGAAACTTAATGGGCACCCTGTTTTTATGAAAGGTGCAAATTATATTCCGCAGGATAATTTCGTAACGAGAGTAATGCCCGATCAATACGATTGGTTAATAAATTCAGCTGTTGATGCCAATATGAATATGTTACGCGTTTGGGGTGGTGGGATTTATGAAAACGAAATTTTTTATGATTATTGTGATGAGAATGGAATTTTGGTTTGGCAAGATTTTATGTTCGCCTGTACAATGTATCCCGGCGACAGCAACTTTGTGGAATCGGTAAGAAATGAAGCTCGTGATAATATCAAGCGGCTGAGAAATCATCCTTGCATTGCAATTTGGTGTGGAAATAATGAAGTTGACGAGGGATGGAAAAATTGGGGATGGCAAAAAGCTCTTGGATATTCTTTTAAGGATTCAAGCGAAATTTGGGAAAACTACAAAAAAGTATTTCATGAAATTCTTCCTAAAGCTGTTGAAAAATACGATCCCCAGCGTTTTTATTGGCCATCGTCGCCAAAAATTGGTTGGGGGCATTCTGAAAGCCTTGAAGACGGAGATTCGCATTATTGGGGTGTTTGGTGGGGCGAGCAGCCTTTTGAGATTTATGAAGAAAAGGTCGGGAGGTTTATGAGTGAATACGGATTTCAATCTTATCCCAACATAAAAACTATTGAAACATTTACGGAAGCAATTGATCGTAATTTTGAATCTGATGCCATGCAAACCCATCAAAAGCATCCTCGCGGACATGAGTTGATTCGGCTTTATATGGAACGTGAATATAATCCACCTATTGATTTTGAGTCATATATTTATGTAAGTCAGTTATTGCAGGCTTACGGAATAAAAAAAGCAATAGAAGCCCACCGCCGAGCTATGCCAAGGTGTATGGGTACACTATATTGGCAGTTGAACGATTGCTGGCCGGTAGCTTCCTGGTCGAGTATTGATTATTATGGAAGATGGAAAGCCTTGCATTATTTTGTAAAAAAAGCCTTTAACGAAATTCTAATCTCTCCAAGCATTGAAAACGAAATGCTGAAAGTTTATATAATTTCCGATAAGTTAGAGCCTGAAAATTGTAAAATGCAACTGAACTTAATTGATTTTGAAGGTAATAATTTATGGGGAGAATCTGCCCCCGTAAAAATAAAAGCAAATTCTTCGGAGGTTTACTTCGAAATAAACCTTAAAAATCTTTTAAAAAATTATAATAAAAACGAAATTGTTTTCAATGCCAAAATTACTTTCGAAGGAAATACTTTAACTGAAAATAATCTGTATTTTTTGGCTGTAAAAAATCTTGATCTGCCTAATGTTAAAATTGAAGCAGATATTGATAAAGATAAAAATATCTATATTATTGAGTTGACTACCGACAAACTTGCAAAAAATGTTTTTCTTTCGTTAAAAACCGCTGACGGATTTTTTACTGATAATTATTTCGATATGCTGCCCGGAGAAATTAAAATAGTTTTATTGGCGAGCGAGCAACAAATTGCTGATCCTAAGAATCAGATAGTAATTAGAACTTTTGGTGATAATTGATTTGTTTGGATATTTTATTAAATAATTTTTGTATTAATTAGAAAGAGAAAGTTTGCAACCGTTTAATCCAAATACCTGTCTGTTTGTATATATTTGCAAAAGTTAATAAAAAAAATTGAATATAATGAGAAAGCTTACTTTACTAATTACAATTGCATTGTTTTGTGCGTTTAATATTTCTGTCGGACAAAGCATTACAAAATCGTTTAATTTTGAAAATCCTGAAATCATTTCCAATGAAGAGGGATTTGTTTATTTTGAATTTCCAAATTGCATCAACTATGCTGAAGAAGGTGATCCGCTTATGCCTCATCTTGCTATTGATTTATTAGTGCCGCAAGGAGAAATTATTAAGTCAGTAAAAATTGAATCAGTTACATATACTGATATGATTACCGATATTAAAATTCTTCCGGCTTCAAGGCCGTTTCCAATTTCTCAGAAGGTTCCGGAAAACTACGAGCCGATTCCTAATCAAAAAATTTACTCTTCAAGCAATGTTTATCCATTAGAATCGATTGAGTCAATTAGCACTCAGTTTTTATCGGGGCATCCTATAGGTTCATTTTCAATTTGTCCGGTGCAGTATTTTCCGGCACAAAATCAAGTTAAATTCATTAAAAGCATAAGTCTTGAAGTTGAAACTGCAATTGATAATAGGGCACAATCAGCTTTAAAATTTTTGAAAAACACTTCTTTAATTGAGAAAAGGATTGAGCAAATTGTCGATAATCCCGAATTACTTTCCAATTTTACAGACAATGGTGTTGACAATGAAAATGATATTGATATTTTGCTTATTACTCAAAATTCGTATATTGCTGCCTTTGAAGAATTTGTAAATTTTAAAAAGTCAAGCGGTTTTGTTGTAAAAGTTGAGACTACCGAAGATATTTATTCAAATTATACAGGTCAGGACGATCAGGAAAAAATACGAAATTGTATTATTGATTATTATGAAAATCATGGAATTACCTTTGTTATTCTCGGAGGTGATGCCGACCCGAATAATTCTGCTCACAGAATAATTCCTCATAGAGGTTTTGCAGCAGATGATGACGATGATATTCCATCGGATATGTATTATTCTTGTTTGGACGGAACCTGGAACGATGATGGTGATAATAAATGGGGAGAACTTGGTGAAACAGATTTATATGCCGAAGTTGGAATTGGTAGGATTTGCGTTGATAATGAAACGGAAATCGAAAATTTTACTAATAAATTGATTTTATATCAAAGTGCACCTGTTGTTGACGATATTGAAAAAGCTTTAAGTATAGGTGAAGAATTAAACGATAATCCATTGACTTACGGCGGAGATTATATGGACGAAATTAATGAAGGGTCATCTGCAAATGGGGTTACTACAGTTGGTTTTGCTGAAAATATTTCAATTTCCAAATTATATGACCGTGATGGAGGCTGGAATAAATATGATGTTTTTAATGAAATTAATGATGATGGTGTTCATTTAATGAATCATTTGGGGCACTCAAATGTTCAGTATAATATGAAAATGAATAATTCGGATTTGAACACCTCAAATTTTCAAAATGACGGAATTACCAGAAGTTTTGTAATCGGATATTCACAAGGTTGTTATAACGGTTCATTCGATAATCGTGAAACCGGAGGAAATTATTCAAACGGCGATTGTTTTGCAGAAAAAATTACAACTATTGCAACTGCCGAAGTTGCGTGTATTGCTAATTCCAGATATGGCTGGTATTCTCCGGGAGGAACAGGAAGTACATCACAATTTGTTCACAGACAATTTTGCGATGCAATTTTTGGTGAGGAAATTTTTACAATAGCTTATATTAATTCAGATTCAAAAGAAGATAATGCAGTTAGATTTAACTCATCAGGAAATATGCGTTGGGTAGTTTATCAAACAAATCTTTTTGGAGATCCATCACTTGATATTTGGACAACAACACCTACTGAAATCACAGCAACTTACCCGAATGAAATCCCTATCGGAATGTCGGAAATATCGGTGCTAACTGATGCACCTTTTGCCAGAATCGCCTTCATTCAGGATAATGAAATTATTGGGAGAGCAATTGCCGGAGATGACGGAAATGCAATGGTTCAATTATTTGAGTTAGTTACATCAACCAATCAGATAAGTATTTCTATAATTGCTCATAATAGGATACAAAAAACAGGTTCAATTTCTGTTGTTGCCGATCAACCTTATGTTGTTTTCGAATCACTTGAGTTTGTAGAAATTTCAGGAAATAATAATAGTCTTGTTGATTTTGGAGAGTCAATTTCTCTTAATATCAGTTTAATTAACCTTGGTGAGCAAGCAACCAATAGTGCAATGGTTAGCCTTTCTACTGATAATGATTACATAACTATTACTGATGGAAGCGAAGATTTTGGAAGCTTTGAAGCAGGAGAAATAGTACAAATTGAAAATGCTTTTGCTTTTGATGTTGCCTCAAATATCCCTGACGGGGAACCCATTCATTTTAATATTGAAGTTGTTGGTGAAAATACATGGAATAGCAATTTTGAAATTATTGCAAATGCTCCATTGCTAACTTGCGGGACAATTTCTATTTCTGATAATAGTGGCAATGCAAACGGTTTATTAGATCCCGGTGAAACTGTGGATTTAATTATTTCTGTTTTTAATAACGGGCATTCAGCTTGTTCCAATGCAACTGCTTCTATTTCTTCATCTAATCAATTCGTAACAATAAACTCATCAAACTTTGATTTAGACAACTTAGAAATTGGAGAAGAAAAAGATGCTGTTTTCTCAATAAGTGTTGGCGAAGAAATTCCAATAGGCATATCGGTGGACATTTTATTTGAAATATTGTCGGGAGAATATAGTGCTGAAAATGAATATGGTCTCAAAGTTGGGCAAATACTTGAAGATTTCGAAGAAGGAGATTTTAGCCAGTTTAACTGGACGTTTTCCGGAAATGCCGACTGGATAATTACTCAAAGCGATGTTTATGAAGGTGTATATTCTGCTAAATCAGGAAGTATCAGCCATGAAAAAACTTCAAGCCTTATGGTTGTTAGTAATGCTATTGCTGACGATTCTATTTCCTTTTACAGAAAAGCTTCATCAGAACAGGACTTTGATTTTCTGAGATTTTATATCGACAATTCACTTGTTGAACAATGGTCGGGTGAAACAAGTTGGGGTAAAGTAAGTTTTCCCGTTTCGGAAGGTGATCATACTTTTAAATGGGAGTACTTTAAAGATTCTTATGTCAGCAACGGAAGCGACTGCGGTTGGATTGATAACATTTCATTTCCTGCAACTTTCTCTTTTTCTGTCGATGCAGGGCCTGATTCTACGATCTGCCATGATGGATATTATCCGTGTAATGCTACTGCCGTAAATTGCAACTCCATTTTGTGGTCAACATCAGGAACAGGAACTTTTGACAATTATAATACCTTAAATCCAATTTATACACCAAGTCAGGAAGATATTGATGACGGAAGAATAATATTATCTATAACTGCAACGGCTTATAATATGGAAGAAAAAATCAGCCGTTTACAATTAAATATTACTACCTGTACAGGAGTTGAGACGCTTTCTGATGACTTTGATATTTTGATTTATCCAAATCCATCAAATAGTATTGTGAATTTGTTAACCAATGGAATAAATGAAACTATTGGTTTAAAAATCTATAACTCATTAGGTATAGTAGTTTATTCTGAAGAAAAAATCATTTTGAATAATAATTCTCTTATAAAACTCGATCTTAATGAATTGAATTCGGGTATTTATTTCATGGTTCTTGAAGGAGAAAATATTCATAAAGCCGAAAAAATTAGAATTCAAAAATAGACAATCATTTTCTCATTGTTTTGGTATTAAAAATCAACACTCTATTTAGTTTTATTGAGTGTTGATTTTTTTTTGATAATAACATATTATTTTTAAAAAAAATACTACTTGCATGTATAATTTTTTTGTAGTATTTTTGAATATGTTTAGAAGTAAAGGTTTTTGTCTTTTAACATATTTTTGTTTATCAAGAACTTAAAGTTTATGAGAATAGAAAATAAATCTAAATCAATTGCTTTAACTTTAATTTTGATAATTGTTGTTTCTTTACCTGTAAATGCACAATATTCAAATTATGAAAGAAATACGATTAGATTTATTGAGGGATGGTCGGTCAATTTAAATATTGGCCTGACTTCTTTTTTCGGAGATTTAAGTGTTTATGATTATGATATTATTAAAAAATTCAGCGATGAAAGTAAAATTGGTGGCGGAATAATCTTATCAAAAAAAATCTCCAATACTTTTACTATGAGTGGCCAAATACTTTATGGAGGGCTGAAAGGAACTAAAGAATCATCAAATATTTATTTTATTGGACGTGTTTTGGAATCCTCATTTATTGGATTTGTAAATTTAACACAAATTATTTCTCCTAATAATCCTAACCGAAAGCTTAATGTTTATGGAACTCTCGGTATTGGCTTGGTAATGCTAAAATCAAAATCATATGACCTGAAAACCGATTCATTAATTAAAGAATTTGGCTATGGTACAAATACTATCGAGACCCTTATTCCTCTCGGTGCGAGACTTTCATATTCTCTTAATACCTCTTTTGACTTTACTTTCGATATATCAATTCGTAGAGTGGATACCGATAAATTGGATACTCAGTTAGGTAATAACAATCGGGATTATTACTCATATATTTCATTTGGTATCAGCTACAATTTATTTAGCTCAAAATATTCCAATATTCGATATGATCGAACAAAAACAAAACCGAAACCGAAACGAAAATATCCAATAAAGAAAAGGAAAAATATATAGCTCAAAAATACAGCCTTTTATAATCAAATTGAAATAGCCTTCATTTATTATATTTAATTATTGATTATCTTTATCAACAATTAATATAATTATGAGATTGAAAGATAAAAATTTTCGGCTAATATTCATTTTTCTTATAATTATTATTTCCCCCTCTTATCCTTGAAGCACAATATCATAGGCCTAATAAAAAAGGAGGGATTCGCTATGGATGGTCAGTAAATTTTAATATTGGAGTAACTTCATTTTTTGGTGATTTAAATGTTTTTGGAAAAGAAAAGGGTAATATTGAATTATTTCTTATATTTGTAACATTATTAAATTTTAAAATTAATTTTTATGAAAAAAAATCTACTTTGGTTAATGATTGTTCTGCAAATGGCAGGCATTCAATTTTTATCGGCACAAACAGAAAATAAACAAAAAAGTTTAGCAAACTCGGGATCAGAAAATCTTAGAATGCAGAAAACTATTACAGATGCCAACATTGGTTCAAAAAAGATATTTTCGGAAAGAAATTTCGAAAATGTTTTTAATCAAAAGGGATTCCTTATTGATAGTCCGGAAGTTAATTGGCAATTTACCGATCCGGCCGCAATTGTATCAGATATTAAGGTTTCCACACAAAGCGAAAACTCATTCGTTAGCTGGGAATTAAATAATGAAAGAATTTCTTTGTATAAGGATAGCTCAACTCCTTTATGGGAAAATCCTGTAATTGCAGATTGGAATATTCCTATTGATATGACTGAAGACGGAAATGTTTTAGTTTTTAGTGCTCAAAATGTTTTAAAAGTTTATGGGCCTCAATCTTCAGTTCCTACCTGGGAATTGAATCTAAATGCAAATATCAAAGGTGTTGTACTTAGTCCCGATGGAACAAAAGTTTATTGCGCAGCTGAAAATTATGAAGGAACCGGATTTACTCATATTTTTTGTTATAATATTGGTATAAATGACCCTGTTTGGGATGTTGCATTTGAAAGCTTTGTTGGAACATTTGGTGGTTCCGGCGACGGTTCTACTCTTGTTTTAACACAATATAGCGGAGTATTCAGATCAATGTTTGTAATATCTTCCTCAGATGGATCAGTAATTTTTGAAGCAGGTGGTAAAAATCAAAATCCTCCGGCAATTTCCTATGATGGTTCATTAATTGTAAATGGCGATTATAATGGATATGTTAAATTATATGAATTCGACGATGAATTAAATACTTATTATGAAAAATGGAATTTTCATGTTGGGGGAGGCGGTACTTCTGCCTGGGTAATTGGAATGGGAATCTCAGGTGACGGTAGTACGGTTGTCGTAGGAACCTTAGTGTTTATTCCTGGAGGATACGATGGCGAAATATATTGTTTCGATTCATATTCGCCCGAACCATTATGGGTTTACGAGCATACAGGCGATGAAATCGAATCTGTTGACCTTTCTTTTGATGGTTCAATAATAGCAGCAGCAGGTTATGGGCCACTTGATCACTCCAGGCCCGATTTCTTTTTATTCCGAAAAAATTCCAATCAACCTATTTTTACTATTAATACTCCCGGTTCAATGTTTGATACAGATATTTCTCCAGATGGAACAATGTGTACTTTTGGTGGTAAAGCTGTACATGCCCGTGAGTTTGGAAGCGGAGGTATTTTATATAACATAAACAGCTATCCCGGAGGAGGTGTTGTTGAAGGAATCGTCGATCTTGAAAATAGTGAGGATAATTCGGGTGCAAGAATTGAAATTCCGGAATTGAACGAGTATTTTGGATATTCCGAATCAGATGGCTCATACTCTATAGAATTTATTCCAGATGGCACTTATTCAATTACAGCTTCTAAGGTCGGATACTTTCCAGTCACTATTGACGATGTAGTTGTTACTGAGGGTGAAATCACCAGTCTTGATTTCGATTTACTCTCAACAGGATATCCTCCCGAAAATCTTTTTGTTACAAATGCTGCAGGTTCAACAGTTGATTTGTTTTGGGATCCTCCACAGGAAAAATCATATACAGGATTCAATATTTATCGTAAAAAATATTTAGAAGGACTTTTTCCTGAAGAACCCTTAGCAAGTGTTTCAGCAGAGATTTTTGAGTATAGTGATACAACTGCCTTACCGACTATAAATTATTTTTATGCGGTTACGGCAATATTAGAAGGTGATGCTCAAAGCCCTTATTCAAATATTGAGGAAGGCTGGGTTAGTACCGGTTTCGTAACAAATGAAATTAGTGTTTATCATGGTACAACTCCGGTAATTGACGGAATAATTTCTGAAGGCGAATGGGATGATGCTTTCTTGATAGACAATTCCGATTTTTTGGGAACCTATGACAATACAATTATTCCTGTTGGAAGTGTGATGGGATATTTTAAATCAAATGATTCAAATACGGAACTTTATGTTGCATATATAAATTATAATGATGTAGTGCTCGCAGACCATGATGAAGTAGCCTTATATATTGATGATAATAACGATGGTACGTTTCCTCCTCCCGAAGATTTGTCGGAGGGTAATTACTGGGCTGCACATTACGCAAGCGGAGACGTTATAAAATACAGACCAATATTTAATACAGGTGGAGTTGGCGATGTGATTTATTTAGATGCTCCTCAAATAGCTGTATCCAATTCAGCCGGTTATGTTGTTTATGAATTTGTAATTCCTATCGGAACAGAATATTGGGAATTAAATCCCAGCCCTGAAGGGAAATCATCATTAGCTATTTTCGTTTTAGATGACCCGAGTGCGTTTGATGGTTGGTGGCCTTATAATAATCAAAATTTATTTGCTCCCGAGGGTTTTGGAACCATGAGCCTTAATGCCGTGAATGAAATTCCTCCGGCTCCCGAAAATCTTTGCGCCTCAATTAATGAAAGTACAGCAATTATCGAATGGGGTATGCCGGAAATTAATGATTTCAGCTATTTCAACATTTATAGTGAATTTAACAGAGAGTTTTCTTTGCTTGGAAATACTGAAGGCACACAGTTTTTATACGACTTCCCCGAATATGGTTTATACCAATTCTATGTTACAACGGTTGATAATTCAGGACTGGAATCAGATCCTTCTGAAATTATTGAAATAGAATATGGTGGAACTATTGGACAAGATATTAGCTTACATGAAGGTTTTCAATTCATTTCTTCATATATTATTGCTCCTGATCCTGATATGATGGTTGTTATGGCTGATATTTTAAATGATAACCTTGTTTTTGCAAGAAATTCTCTCGGCCAAACATTGCGAAAAATCGGGCCGAACTGGGTAAATGGTATAGGAAACTGGATTATTGACGAAGGCTACCTCGTAAAAATGAATGCTGACGACTCTTTTACAATCGAAGGCATCAGAGTAAATTCCTCAATAGGAATTCCGGTGCCGGCCGGGTTCAAATTCGTTAGTTATTTCCCTGAAAATGCTATGGATGCACTATTAGCCTTTGGCTCAATCATAGGTGATGACTTGGATTTTATTAGAGATTCAGAAGGTACGATGATTAGAAAAATTGGCCCTAACTGGGTTAACGGTATTGGCGATGCTATGCCCGGCGAAGGTTATTTGGTTAAAATGTTTGCTGATGGTGAAATAGTTTATCCGGTTGCAGCAAAATCAAGTGGATTGCTTAAAGTAAAACCATCTCACTTATTTTTCGAAGGTGGTAACGCTGCCGAAGCTGTTTATACACTTTACATTAAAGGCTTAGAAATTGGCGATGAAGTTGCTGCTTATAACGAAAATGTTATTCTCGGTTCAATGACAGTAACTTCAGACAATGCTTATAACAATGCACTTCCAGTATTCAGCGAGTTGACTAACGGAACAGGATATGTAGCGGGTGAACCTATTTCATTGAAAGTTTGGTCTGATGACAAGCTTATTATTGCCGATTTCGAAATGGAATCAGTTTATAATTCTTATGTATCTGATGTTTATCCAAGCAATGATGGTGAATATAGTGTTGTAAGCATTACAAAAGGTGCTACTCTAACAGGAGATTTGCTAGTTTATCCAAATCCTGCAACAAATATGATTTATATTTCATCACCAAACCAAATCAATAATGTTGTGATTTTTAACTATGTAGGCCAATCGGTTTATGAAGGAAATAGCCCGCAAATCAATACAAGCAATTTCGAAACCGGTATTTATATTATCAGGATAGAAACTGATAATGGTATTGAAACATTCAAAGTTACAATAAAATAATGTTAAAAATGCGAATCAAGTGTTGAAAGTACATATGGCAGGTTTTCATATCCAAGCCTGATCTGTACGTATAAGGATTTTACGGGTGATAATCATTATGAAAACTCAAACTTGATTCGCATTAATAAATGTTTCAAAACTAAACATGTAAAACATTATGAAAAACAATAAGAAAAACATCATCTTTATTTTCTTGATATTCCTATTATTAAGTGTATTTCAAACAACATTCTCACAGGAACGAACTGAAGTAAATATTCCCGATATTCCCGGCTTTTATACATTGAAGGCTGATTTGCACATGCATACAGTTTTCTCTGATGGTTCTGTTTGGCCGACTGTAAGGGTTGAAGAGGCATGGCGTGATGGTCTTGATATTATAGCCATCACTGATCATCTCGAATACCAACCTCATAAAGATGATTTGCCGACTAATCACAATCGCTCGTATGAGTTGGCATTACCTTTGGCAAGATCCATGGGAATAATTTTGATCAAAGGAGCAGAAATTACGAGGAATATGCCACCAGGACATTTTAATGCAATTTTTCTAAAGGATGTTGATTTGCTTGATACTGAAACATGGGAAGAAGCTTTACTCGCTGCTTTTGAGCAAAATGCATTTATTATTTGGAATCACCCAGGTTGGACTCAACCTAATGAAATTCCAATTTGGTATGACGAACATTCTGAAATTTTTCAAAAAGGATGGATGAATGGAATCGAAATAGCCAACGAATTTTCATATTATCCTTTGGCTTATCGTTGGGCTATTG
>Ga0222665_1000561_pt1 | contig 21666 bp, 14 predicted proteins | sample AntAcemetagen653_FD_179853 | JGI IMG/M metagenome (GOLD analysis project Ga0222665, IMG submission 179853) | Saline water microbial communities from Ace Lake, Antarctica - #653 | ecosystem: Environmental > Aquatic > Non-marine Saline and Alkaline > Saline | place: Antarctica: Ace Lake...
CTGAGTTTGTTCTCTAAATCTGAAAAATGCCCACCATTTTTTTTGTTATAAGACTGTTACAGTAAAAGCATTTTTTTTATTCATAAGCTTTGATTTGATTCAAAACTAAGAAATACAAGGATTTCGGAAGGTTTGAGCCTGAATTTTGTCCATTACGCCACAATAGGAAAAAAGAAATGGCATTAAAATCTTTGTGTAACTTTATCTATTCTTTGCATTTCTTTGTGAAATAGCTATTAAACAGAGTTTCACTATGTATCCAATAAGGTACACAAAGAAAAAAAGAGAGTAATAAAAATTCCCTCTAAATCAGGAATTCTGAATTTAGAAATTAAAATTTTACACTTCCTAGTAAATTACTGTCAACACAGTTTGCCCTACAATTTTTAGAGTTTCTTTATCAATACATTCAATATTATCATCAATAGTATGCCAATGTTCGAAAAAATGAGAGTTTGTATTCGGGTCATATTGTACAATATCTATGGTCGGAATTTTAATTATTTGATTGATATACAGATGATCGTCGATGAGAGCCCCGGTTTGTTCATATAAAAAATAATCGCTGTATCCGATATTGTGAGCCGTTTCCCAAACCTTTTTCATAATATCCGGTGCATAATACATTGAAGTCATTTCGAGAGTAAAAGTCGGGTCATAGCCACCAACCATATCAAGCAGAATCCCATAATTAGCTGAATAATATGGAATATGTGGATTTCGCGACCAATATTGCGATCCGAGGCACCAATTATCCTGTTTATCAGTTACATAATCTTGTGGTTCGCCATAATCTTCAACATCGAAAAGAATTATATCAATTCCTATCGGTGGAGGATCAATGCTAAATTGACGGGCAATTTCAAGCAAAATCCCAACTCCGCTTGCTCCATCATTTGCTCCATCGATAGGAGTATTATGATTGTTTTTATCGGGATCATGATCAGCATACGGTCTTGAATCCCAATGAGCACAAAGTAAAATCCTATTCTTTGTTTCGGGATTAAATGAAGCAATTATATTTTTCCCATTTAAAATTTCGTTATTATAAGCCTTTACTTTGAATTTTTGAATTTCCACATTTGATGAAAATGTTTTAAGTTTTGACACTAAAAATTTAGCACATTTTTCATGGGCCGGGGTATTTGGAACTCTCGGGCCAAATTCCGTTTGCTTTTTAACAAAACAATATGCCGAATCAGAATTAAAATCAGGAATTTTTATTTTGGCTTTCGGTTCTTCTTTTTTTATAGAAATCGGTTTTTTCTTCGTTTTATTTTCACCGCATGAAAATGTAATAAAAGCTGTTAAAAACAATATAATCAGAATATAAATGTGTTTTTTCATCAAAATTATTTTTAAAAAGTAAGCGTAAAGACACAGCCATCGTTTGGCTTTGATTTTACTGTTATTGTTCCTTTATGCAAGTGCATAATTTGTCGTGATAAACTTAAACCAATTCCCGAACCTTCTCTTTTTGAAGTAAAAAAAGGCATGAATATTTTATCAAGAATATCCGGTTTAATCCCATAACCATTGTCGATAAAATCTATATTGATTTTTCCGTGCATTGTTTTAGAGGCTATTATTGAAACCTGAGGGTTTTCAACCTTTTTAACGGCATCGATAGCGTTTAGCAAAAGGTTTATAACAACCTGATCAATTAGATCGGGATCAGCAGTTAGCATTATATCTTCAGGAAAAATTTTATAAAGGAATTTTATTTTCAGTTTTGATAATTTGGGTTTTAATAAATGTTCAGTCCGTTCAAAAAGCTCAGAAATTCTGAAATATCTAAAATTTGGTTTCGGAATGCGGGTGAGGTTTCTATAAATATCAACAAAATTCAATAAGCCCTCGCTTCGATTATGAATAGTTTTTATTGCAATTTGAATGCTTTCAACATCTTCATCATCAAGGTCTTTTAGTTTTATTTGATCTGAGTCTTCATCAATTAAAATTTCCTGAACTGTAGATGCAAGCGATGAAATTGGAGTGATTGAATTCATTATCTCGTGGGTTAAAACCCTGATTAGCTTTTGCCATGATTCGATTTCTTTTTCTTCAAGTTCAGCATGAATATTTTGAAGTGATATTAATACAAATTCTTCATCTCTCATCCTAAATTCAGTAGCATAAATCGATAATTGAAGTAATTCGTCCTCAATAAAAATTTTCACAAGATATTTCTCACCTGCTTTCATCTTAAGCAAAATATCCGAAAAGCCATCTTTGATATTATCTAATTCATATACATTTCTTAAATTGTTGATTTTTAATATTTTTTTTACTGCATTGTTAAACATATCAACTTTACCATCTCTTTTGAAGGAAATTATTCCTATACTAACATGCTGTACAACCGTTTGAAGATAATTATAATGTTCTTCTTTTTCGGCTCTATTTTTTTTAAATTCAAGAATTACATTTTGAAAGGCATTATTGAGTTGATCGAAACTTCTACCAAGGCCCTGATCGGTAAAAGAACTTGAAAAATCAGAATGCCTGATGCTATCTAAAAAGATTTTTAATTTTTTATTAATTCTCTCGACAAATTTTATCAGTAATATTGTTTGAATTGCAATTAAAACAACAACAATTATTAGGCTAATTGTATATTTTGTCAGATTTATCAGAAAGAAGAACAATAAAATAGAAAGAGTCAATAATATTACTCTCAAGCATACCTGAAAGCGAAAATTTTTATAAATCATACTTTTCAATTCTACGGTAAAGCGATGCTCTTGTTAGTCCTAATTCTTTTGCAGCTTTACTAATATTTCCACCATGTTTATCAATTACTTTTCTGATCAGAATTTTTTCGATTTCTTCGAGGTTAAGGTTTGAAGAATTTATCTCGTCGGTTTTTGTTTCATCCATTTGAGGAAGAAAGAAGTCGTGAGGTTGAAGTATGTTTGATTCGCTCATAATTACTGCTCTTTCCACCGAATGCTGTAATTCTCTGATATTTCCGGGCCAATTATGTTTTTCGAGTCGTTTTAGGGTTGCATCGTTAATTCGTTTCAGAGGCATTTTATATTTCTTACAATAGATTTCAAGAAAATGCTCGACAAGCGAAGGAATATCTTCGATGCGATCTTTTAAGGAAGGTAGTGGAATTTCGACAGTATTTATTCTATAAAGCAGGTCTTGACGAAACTTCCCCTCATTAACCATCTGATATAAAGGCATGTTTGTAGCACAAACCAATCTGACATCTATCGGTATTTCTTTGTTGGTACCAAGTCTGACAACATATCGGTTTTGAAGAACACTTAAAAGCTTCGATTGCAGAGCATAAGATAAATTTCCTATTTCATCTAAAAATATCGTTCCTTTTGAAGCTGCTTCAAAGCGGCCTGCACGGTCTTCTTTGGCGTCAGTAAAAGCGCCTTTTTTAAATCCAAACAATTCGCTTTCAAACAATGTTTCGCTAATTGCACCAAGGTCAACGCTAATGAAAACATCATCTTTTCTGTTCGAAGCCTTATGAATTGCTCTGGCAATAAGTTCTTTTCCGGTGCCATTGTCGCCGAGAATAAGCACGTTAGCCTCAGTTGTTGCCACTTTTTGAACTGTTCCGAGAACCTGTTGCATATTAGGTGAATTGCCTATCAGATTGGCATAACCCTGATCTTGATTTGCCATCAAAACTTTTTGTTTTGATCGAAGATTTTCAAGTTCAACTTTCGACTGTCGCAGTTGAAGGGTTGTGCTTATGGTAGCCAATAATTTCTTATTATCCCAGGGTTTTAGCAGAAAATTAGTTGCTCCTTCTTTGATTCCCTGAACGGCCAATTCAATGTCGCCATAGCCTGTAATCAAAATCACAACTACCGCAGGATCAATTTCAAGAATTTTATTCATCCAAAAAAAACCTTCCTTTCCACTTGTTGCATCGCGCGAAAAATTCATATCCAGCAAGGTCAGATCATAATTTTCATTTTTTAATAAGGCCGGAATATTTTCAGGGTTTTTTTCGGTATGAACTATTTTAATATGTTGTTTTAAGAAAAGCTTTGCAGCTAATAAAATATCCTGATCGTCATCAACAATCAGTATCTTGGCATTTAGTTTACTCATAACAGCTTATTTTTTAATTCTTGATAATGTTTTCTTTATTTATGGGAATTTAATTAAAATTTCGATGGCATTTTGTTTTAAATTCTTAGTAAACCATTCAATGTTGTAAAATTAAATATTAATGTTCAAATTTGTACAAAAAAATGAACGAAAATGAACAATAATAATTGCTTAAGCGTTAAAATCTATTGTAACATATTATATTTCATATACATAAAAAGGGTGGCATAGTATTAGTTAAAATATGTTAAAAACAAACGGAGATGGATAGAAAAATTGAAAAAAAGAAATGGACATTAAAAAGAATTTTATCAATTATAGGGGTGCTTGCTTTTGTATTTTTCCTCATTTACCTGATTTTTCTAAGAGATAAATCAAGTAAATTGTATGTTGATAAAAATCAAATAACAATTGCTGAGGTGTTAATGGATAAATTTCAAGAATTTATCCCAATTGATGGAGTTGTTTATCCCAAAAATACTGTTTATATAGATGCAATTCAAGGTGGGGTTGTCGAAGCTGTTTATGTTGAAGACGGTGCAATGCTTAACAAAGGCGATACAATTCTTAAGCTATTAAATACGGCAATGGAATTGAATTATATGGAGCAGGAAACCCGAATGCTCGGCGAAATTAACAGATTGCAAAACTCACAGCTTAGCCTTGAACAAAATATATATTTGCGGCAAAAAGAAATTGTGAATCTTGAATATATGATAGATGCCGCAAAAATCGATTACGAAAGAAAAGTTGAATTGTTTGCCGATAGCGTAATTTCTTTAAAAGAATTTGAAGATGCCGATCGTGAATTTAGTTTTAATTTAAAACAATTAGAACTCTCAATAAAACTACAACATCTCGATTCATTAAGCCGTGATGTTCAGGCGAATGACATTGATAATTCACTTTTCAGAATGCATGAAAACCTGAATCTTTTAAGAAAGAATATTGAAAATGCTTATGTAAAGGCTCCGGCAAAAGGGAAGCTTTCCTCTTTTAGTGCCGAAATTGGAGAAACAAAATCTTCGGGTGAACATCTCGGCCAAATTGATAAACAAGATGGTTTTAAATTACGTGCAAATATCGACGAAAGGTATATTTCTCGAGTTTTTATCAGACAACCTGCCGAATTCGATTTTAACAGAAAAAATTACCAACTATATATTAATAAGATTTATACTGATGTCAGAAATGGTGCTTTCCAGGTCGATTTATTATTCGACAGTTTATCTCCTTCTTCGATAAAGAGAGGGCAAACTTTACAATTAAGACTGAAATTTAGTAGCGAAACCGATGCTATAATCGTTAAACGAGGGGGCTTCTTCCAGGAAACCGGCGGAAATTGGATATATGTATTAGATCCTTCAGGTGATTTTGCTATTAAAAGAAATATCAGAATCAATAGACAAAACACAAATTTCTATGAAGTTATGGAAGGCATAAAGCCCGGCGAAAAAGTAATTGTTTCGTCATATGATTCATTTGGAAATAAAGACAAATTAATATTTAAATAATAAAACAAAATTTAAAAAAGTAAAATCGAATACAATTAATAATTAATAAAAAAAAATATCATGATCAGAACAGAAAATTTAAGTAAAATATTTAGAACAGACGAAGTTGAAACTACTGCTCTAAATCAGGTATCTTTTGAAATTCAGAAAGGTGAATTTGTAGCAATTATGGGACCTTCGGGTTGCGGAAAATCAACATTATTGAATATTCTCGGATTATTGGATAATCCTTCAGAAGGCGGGTATTTCTTTCTTGAAAACGAAGTATCAGGTTTTTCCGAACGACAAAGAGCGAAACTCAGAAAACAAAATATCGGTTTTGTTTTTCAAAATTTTAATCTGATAGACGAGCTAAACGTTTTTGAAAATGTCGAACTTCCTTTGATTTATTTAGGATATAATTCGTCCGAACGCAAAAAAAGAGTTGATGAAGTATTGGAGCAAATGCAAATAATTCATCGTAAAAAACATTTTCCATTACAACTTTCGGGTGGCCAACAACAAAGAGTTGCCGTAGCAAGAGCTGTTATTGCAAATCCCAGTTTGATTTTGGCGGATGAGCCAACCGGTAACCTTGATTCATCGCATGGTGAAGAAGTAATGAATTTGCTCGACAACTTGAACCAAAACGGAACTACAATAGTTATGGTAACTCACTCACAAAGAGATGCAGAATATAGTCGCCGGATAATTCGTTTATTCGATGGACAAATTATTAATGAAAACATAAAAGAGACTGTAGCAAGTATGAAAGTTTAATATTTACAAAAATGAAAAAAAATGTAATTAGTATTTTTCTTGCATTATTGTTTCCGGTGCTGATATTGGCACAAGACAATCAGAATGAAGAAAAAGAGGCAATAAAAACCGTCATTCAAACGGCTTATGTCGATGGACTCCAAAATAATGGAGATCTGTCAAAAACCGAAGAAGGATTTCATCCCGGTTTCAACTTATTAGGGGAAAATCATAACGCATTAACAAAATATCCTATTTATTCATGGATTGAATATGCAAAAAACAAGCAAAAAGAAAATCCCGATCCTCCGGCAGAAAATGAAAAAGTTACTTGTGAGTTTGTAATGATTGATATAACCGACAAGGCTGCTATTGCCAAAATTGAATTATACAAAGATTCAAAAAAGATTTTTACCGATTATTTATCATTATATAAATTCAAAGAAGGTTGGCGAATAGTCAATAAAATTTATACAGATCATCGATAGTTTTATTTAATCCGGGAAATATTGGAATTATTTTCGAATATTTTCCGGATTTTTCTTTCAATTACGTATATTTTATAATGCTTAATTTATTAATAAATGATATTAAATTATTTCAGGACAACTTTTAGGAATCTTTTCAGAAATCGAGGATTCACTCTGATAAATATTATCGGCCTTGCTATAGGAATGGCTGCTTCTTTATTAATAACATTGTGGGTTTTTGATGAACTAAGTTATGATAAATATAATGAAAAAATAAATAATATTTATAGGGTTGATCGTGATATTTTTTATAATAAAGAAAGATTTTTAGTCCCTGTTACCGGAGCAATTTATGGACAAACAATTAAAAATGATATTCCTGATTTTGAGGATATGGTTCGTTTATATCCAAATGAAATGTCAATTGAAGATATTAGGGGTGTAGATCATAACGAGGAGGTGTTTTTTGTTGATCCAAGTTTTTTCAATGTTTTCACGTTTCCATTCATTCAAGGTGATTCCAAAAAATCCTTGGAAGAGCCTTTTACGGCTATTCTTACTGAGAAAGGTGCTGAAAAATATTTCGGAAGTGAAAACCCGATTAATAAGCACATTCTGATTGAATGGGGTGATGAAAAAAAATCATATTTAGTAACTGGTATTATTAAAAATGTACCCGAAAACAGTCATTTTCATTTCGATGTTCTGACATCGTTTAGTACGTTGGAAACTTATATGCCGGATAATTTAAAAACCTGGCTGAATAATTATCTTTATACCTATGTATTATTAAAAGATGGAATTGAAAAAGAACAGGCAGAGGAAAAACTTCAGCTTTTAGTCGACCAATATATTCTGCCTGCTTATCAAAAGTTTTTTCAAAATGATGATGTCGAGGCTTCTATGAGATTATATCTTAAACCGGTTTCCGAAATTCATCTTTCGGATATGATGTGGGGAATTGAACCAAGCGGTAGTACATCATCGGTTTATACTTTCTCCATCGTTGCAATTTTAATTTTAGTTATTGCTTGTTTTAATTTTATGAATTTGTCAACTGCACTTGCAGGTCGCAGATCTCTTGAAGTTGGAGTCAGGAAAACAATGGGAGCAAATAAAAGACAATTAGTTATTCAATTCTTAGGCGAGTCGTTTATTTTGGCTTTAATTTCATTTGTTATTGCTCTTCTATTAATAGAAATTATTTTACCATATTATAATACCTTTACGAATAAATCCTTATCACTACTTACCCTCGGTAAAACTGAAATCCTGTATGCACTTCTAATAATTATATTCGGAACCGGAATTGTTGCCGGTATATATCCTGCATTTTATCTTTCTTCGTTTAGGCCAATCGTCGTACTAAAAGGTAAAATGGATACTAAAAGCAAGAATTTTAGTTTTAGGCAAATTCTTGTTGTTTTGCAGTTTGGTATTTCTATTGCTTTGATAATTGGAACAATTACTGCTTATCTGCAAATGAATTATTTTCAAAAAAAATCCCTCGGATTTCAAAAAGAAAATTTGCTTATAATTCCATTTGAAAGTAATTATGTTCGGGATCATTATAGTGTGTTTCGTGATGAATTAATCCAGCAACCGATTATTGAAAAAGTTGCTGCCTCATCGAAAGTACCTTCAACTTCAAATTACTCTGATACCGGTTTTGAAACAGAATTATTACCTGATGAAACTTTTTTAAGTAGGTTTTATTCCGTTGATTATGATTATTTTGATACCTATAAAATTGAAATAATAGCCGGCCGGAATTTTTCTAAAGAATTTTCAAAAGATACTACCGATAAATGGATTCTTAATGAAGCTGCTATTCACAAAATGGGAATCAAGGATCCAGGCAAAGCTATCGGGAAAACGTATAATTCACATAGAGGCGAAGGTGAAGAAAAAGGTAAAGGAAAAATAATCGGCGTTGTAAAAGATTACCACTATCAGGGACTTGATAAAAAAATTGAGCCAATGTCTCATTTTCTGTCTCCGGAAAGAATCAGATTTATTAGCGTAAGATACAAAGAGGGTAAAGAAAAAGAGATGATTGAGCTTGTAGAAAGTATGTGGAAAAAGCATTTTACAGGTGTTCAATTTTCAAGTATGTTTTTCACGGAGCGTTATAATAGCCTCTATCAAAATGAACAAAAAATGCAATTGACTTTAATTGCTTTTACAATTCTTGCAGTATTTGTTGCCTGCCTCGGCTTATTTGGTTTGGCTGCTTTTATTGCCCAAATGAAAACAAAAGAAATCGGTATTCGTAAAGTGCATGGTGCGTCAATATTTTCTATTGTAAAACTATTGGATACTGTTTTTGCAAAATGGGTGCTAATGGCAAACATAATTGCCTGGCCAATTGCATATTATTTTCTCGATGAATGGCTAACAGGATTCTACTACAGAATTGATATGCCATTTTGGGTTTTTATCATATCAGGATTATTAGGCTTATTAATAGCCTTGATAACCGTAAGTTATCGCGCTATAATGGCTGCAAGAGCAAACCCTGTTAAAGCTTTACGATTTGAATAAAATTATTTGTTTAATATATAAAAATAAAAATAATGAGAGAAGTAGTAATTTTAATACCGGATGTTGACATTGAGCAAAACATTGAAATTGATGTCAGGATAAACGGACGAAAAAAAACTATTCAATACAGAGTTGAATTAATGGACTGGGAAGGAAATAATTGTCCTCCCGAAGAAAAAGTAACTGTTTTGAAACATAAAATAGAAAAATACGACAAGGATTGGGAATTGGTAGAAATTGGTGCACCTGGCAAGGAGAACATCCCTTTAATGTTTAGGAAAAAGACGAATACTTAAAAACACAAGCGGAATCAACATCCGGATTCTGGTAAACGGTAATCAATAAGCAGTATCCATCATGCTAAATATTTATATAAAAATGTTTTACAGACAAACGTGCAAACAATCGCATACGTTTATAAACGTTTTGGGTTTAGCAATAGGATTAGCAAGTTTTATATTAATAACTTTATATGTTATTGATGAATTAAGCTACGATCGTTATCATAAAAATTCAAAAAAGATTTACAGGCTTGTAAATGTTTATAGTTTTGAGGGGGTTGGCGAAAATTCGGCAAGCTCACCATTTCCTGTTGCTTTTACCTTAAAAGATGAATATCCGGGATTGATTTTAAATGCTGTCAGGATTTTTAATTTCCAATCGCCCCGACTATTGATTGAATACGATGACCAACGTTTCAACGAAAGGCGTTTTTTTTATGCTGATTCTACCTTTTTCGATGTATTTGATCACGAATTCATTTATGGCAATCCTAAAACTGCTTTAGACGAACCCTATTCGGTTGTAATCACCGAGTCAACTGCAAATAAATATTTTGGAGATATAAATCCTGTCGGGAAACTATTAAGATTTGAGAAACGTTTTGATTTAAAGGTTACGGGAGTAGTTAAAGATAGCCCATCTCAATCGCACTTCAAATTCGATTTTCTCGGATCTATGTCGTCGGTTGCTCAATTATATGGCGGAAAATTGCCTGATACATGGGTTTGGAATCCCTGCTGGACTTATTTTTTATTACAAGCAAATGCCGAGCCCGAAGAACTTGAAAATGTATTACCCTCTTTTATTGAAAAATATTTTTATGATGCTGAAAAAGACAATGTGTCTCTTTATCTTCAGGCTTTAACCGATATTCATCTCAAATCGAAACTTGACTATGAATTAGAAGCAAATAACAATTATTCATACATTCGAATTTTATCAATAATTGCCTTTTTTCTATTAATTATTGCGGCAATAAATTTTACTAATCTCGCCACAGCAGCATCAGATTGTAGGATTAAAGAAATCGGCATAAAAAAAATACTTGGGGTTAGAAGGGAACGCTTAATTTTTCAATTTATATCGGAAGCCGTTATTTTGAGCTTTATTTCATTGATTTTTGCACTATTTTTTATTGAACTTATTTTACCTGCATTTAATGTTTTTACGGGTAAAGATTTTAGTACTTCAATCTTTTTTCAATCGGAATATTTAATCGGGTTAATACTTTTAGGACTCATAACAGGTTTCGTATCCGGATTATATCCTGCATTTTATTTGTCTTCATTGAAACCATTGCTGATTTTATATAGCGGGTTGCTAAAAAACACCAAAAAAGGATTGGCACGAAAAATCCTTGTTGTTCTGCAATTTGCAATTTCGATAAGTTTAATTGTTCTTACCCTATTTATTTTCAGGCAGGCAACATATTTACGCAATGCTAAACTCGGTTTCGATAAAGAGAATATTGTAGTCATACCTGTAAACCATACAAATGTGGCAAATTCCTATAAATCTTTTAAAAAGGAATTGCTCCAAAATCCGAATATTTTGAGTGTTACAACCATGGATGATATACTGGGTTCGGCCCACAATACTCACGAATTTCGGCCCGAAGGTTTTCCAATAGACAAATGGCAATTTTATCCGGCTCTTGTTATTGGATATGATTTTATAAAAACATTTGATATAAAAATTATTGAAGGCCGTGATTATCTGGAAGAAAGCAAAACCGATCCCGAAAAAGGAATTCTGATTAACGAGGCAATGGTAAAACATGTCGGCTGGGATAGCAATAAGGATGCTATCGGAAAAAAATTCAGCTCGTTGAGTGGTGATGAAAAAGTTATTGGGGTTTATAAAGATTTTAACGTTACTTCATTACACGAAGCTGCAGGCCCTTTTGTTTTGAATATGAAAGAAAAAGAATGGGAAATTTTATGGTTTTTGAAATATCTTGCTATTAAAATCTCGCCTGAAAACAATGTTCAAACTATTAATTTTATTGAAAAGAAATGGAAAGAATTTTCTCCAGAAAGGCCATTCGAATATAGTTTTCTTAACGATGAGTTGGACGAACTTTATTCAGATGAAGAAAACCTGGCAAAACTTACATTAATATTTACCATTCTTATTATTTTTATTGCCAGCCTTGGTTTATTTGGACTAACTTCGTTTACTATCACTCGTCGAACAAAGGAAATTGGTGTCAGGAAAGTTTTGGGTTCAGGTACAATATCTATAATTTCCTTGCTTTCAAAAGAGTTTTTAAAACTAATTCTTATTTCAATAGTAATTGCCTGGCCGGTTTCATATTTTATAATTGATAATTGGTTGCAATATTTTGCTTATCAGGCTTCAATCAATTGGTTCATATTTATTATTGCGGGACTTCTTGCCATAACTGTTGCAATGTTAATAACAAGTATCAAAGGTTTTTTTGCTTCAAGAATCAATCCTGTCGATACTTTAAAATACGAATAGAATGATTTCAAATATTATTAAAACCTCATTACGATTCTTTTTTAAACATAAATCATATTCGCTAATTAATATATTTGGATTAGCTGTTGGCCTTGCAACTTGCATTTTAATCTTCTTATTCGTTCAGGATGAACTGTCGTATGATAATTACCACAAAGATGCTGAAAATGTTTATCGCCTTGAATCTCATTGGATTGGTGAGGGCGAAGAAAGTCACTGGGCTGCAACGGTTGGCTCAATTATTCCATTCGTAACAGCAAATTATCCTGAAATAACATCGGGAGTAAAATTGCATTTCAATTATGGTTCGACAATTTTTCGTTTTGAAGAAAAAATTTTTAGCGAGAGCAATATACTTTCTACCGATTCATCATTTTTCGATATTTTTTCATTTAATGTTATTAACGGTAGTTTAAGCGGTGCTTTAAGCGGCCCCGGAAAAATTGTTTTAACTGAATCTGCTGCAAAACGATACTTTGGAAAAGATGAGCCGATTGGGAAAATTCTTACGGCAAACGAAAACTCTTATGTTGTAAGCGCAGTAATTCAAGATGTTCCGAGAAAATCGCATTTCCATTTTGATTTAATTATTTCAATGGATGATATGAGAGCACGATGGTCGGAACTTGATGATTCCGGCCCTTCGGCATTTTATTCTTACCTGCGTTTGCCTGATGAGAAAACGAAAAATTTCCTTAAGCAAAAAATTGATACTGATATTTGGGAAATGTATGGATATACGATTAGCGGCGATAGTGCAAATATCCCCGAAGGCTATACCGCAGAAATGATCTTCAACCCAATAACTGATATTCATCTTAACGGGCATGCCGAAAAGGAAATAGAATCGAATAGTAATATTCAATACGTTTATATTTTTTCAATCATTGCAATGTTTGTATTAATAATTGCCTGTATAAATTATATGAACCTTGCAACAGCCCGTTCAGCAAGGCGAAGCAGGGAAGTTGGGATTAGAAAAGTGATGGGAGCTAATAAATCAAATATCTTCAATCAGTTTATGGCCGAATCATTTTTTATGAGTATTTTTTCTATGATAATTGCAATTGTTATCGTTGAAATTGTCCTACCCTCATTTAATATATTAATTGGAAAACAATTAGACTTAAACCTATTATCAAATATTCCTTTAACAGTATTAATATTTGTAATAACTTTTATAGTAGGTTTTTTATCCGGTTCGTATCCCGCTTTTTTCCTCTCAAATTTCAAACCCTTAAGTGTTCTCAAATCAAATACAATTGCAGGTAATGGCAGTAAAACAACACTTTATCTTCGACGTGGATTAGTAATTTTTCAGTTTGCAATTTCGTCTTTACTCATAATCGGCTCAATCACGGTTTATAAACAATTGATATTTATTCAAGAAAAAAACCTCGGTTTTGACAAAGAACAAGTTATGGTTATTCCTTTATCGGGAAGAAATGTCAGGGCAAATGTCGAAGTTTTGAAAAATGATTTTCTATCAATGCCTGAAATTACAAGTGCGTGTGCAACTTCGGTAATTCCCGGTCAACGAATCCATTTTCTTAGCGTAAGAATACCAGATATTGCCGAAGACAATCTCGAAGGAAACGAAGAAGGCGATGATGTTTTCACTATGAGAGTAATGAACGCTGATATTGATGTTGTCGAAACCTTTGGCCTTGAAATTGTTGATGGAAGGTCGTTTTCAAGAGATTTTGTTAGCGATCCCGATAAAGCTTTTTTATTGAACGAGGCGGCAGTCAAAGAATTTGAGCTTGAAGATCCGGTTGGAAAACGATTTGAATATGTTTATGGCCTTCCCGAACCAAAAGCCGGACACATTGTCGGGATAGTTAAAGATTTTCATTATGCTTCATTGCATACAGAGGTTGAACCCCTGATGATTCATGTTTTCCCGGGATATTACAGATACCTTTCTGTAAAGCTGAAAACAGATAATGTTCAAAAAGTTGTTGAAAATGTGGAAGAAAAATGGAAAAAAGTTTCATCCGATATTCCATTTGACTATTTCTTTCTCGATGCTTCTTATGATAATTTATATAAGTCGGAAATGAATATGGGTAAGATTGTAACATATTTTACCGCTCTTGCAATCTTGATTGCTTGTCTCGGATTATTCGGGCTTGCTTCATACATTACCGAACAAAGAACCAAAGAAATCGGAATCAGGAAAGTATTGGGAGCTTCAATGGGTTCAATAATGAAAGTTCTATCGACAGAATTCGTTATTTTAGTGTTAATTGCAAATATTATTTCATGGATTCCGGCATGGTATTTTCTGAACAATTGGCTTGATGGTTTTGCATTCCGTATAAACATTAGTTTGATTGTGTTTGCTTTAACCGCTACTATTTCTCTTTTTATTGCACTTTTAACGGTAAGTACATTGGCCCTGAAAACAGCAAAAGCTAATCCGATCGATGCACTCAAATACGAATAAATTAGGATTATGTTTGCAAATTATTTAAAAACGGCTTTAAGAAATTTACTGAGAAATAAAATATTTTCATTTATAAATATTTCGGGCCTTGCAATTGGGATTGCAGCCTGTTTGCTAATTTTTCTATACATTATCACAGAATTTAGTTATGATAAATTTCATGAAAAAGCCGACAGAATTTACAGGGTTGCAATTAATGGAGAAGTTTCGGGAAGCTTTTTAAATGTTGCCGTTTCGAGTGCAGCAATGGCCGGACCTATTGTTCGTGATTTTCCTGAAGTTGTTGATGCAGTCAGGTTAAATAATGTTTCTCAGACCGTATATTTTACATATAATGATAAAAAATATTTTGAGGAAGGTATGATTTATGCGGATTCTTCGTTTTTTAATATCTTCACTTACGATGTTTTGAACGGCGACATAACAAGCGCTCTTGATGAACCATATTCGCTCGTTTTAACTAAAGATGTTGCCGATAAGTATTTTGCAAAAGAGAATCCAATCGGTAAAACTATTAAACTTAACGACAGGCAAAATTATAAAGTTACTGCCGTAATTGCCAATCCACCCGAAAATGCTCATTTCCATTTTAAAATAGTATCCTCTTTTTCGTCACTTTATGACGATTATGGCAGAGAAACTTATGAAAATTGGGGGTCATTGTCAATATTGACTTATATTTTATTGGAAGAGGGAGTTGAAGCCAAAGATTTTGAAAAAAAATTACCCGGATTTTTTCTAAAATACATGGAAGACCTCGAAACCATGGATATAAAATTCGAAGCCTTTCTTCAACCGCTTACAAGCATTCATCTTCACTCAAACCTTATGGCCGAAGCCGAAGCCAATGGGAGCATGAGTTATATTTACACTTTTTCGGCTATTGCTATTTTTATTCTCCTGATTGCATGTATCAACTATATGAATCTTACTACTGCACGATCAATTAAAAGATCGAGAGAAGTAGGTTTAAGAAAAGTAGCCGGGGCTATGAAAAACCAGTTGGTTGTTCAATTTATTTGCGAATCGATAATTTTGAGCCTGATAGGATTTATTATTGCTTTGATACTTGTTGAAATTTCATTACCTGTTTTTAACGAGCTTACAGGGCAGGAATTCGGACTAAATATTCTGACGAAATGGTATTATATTCTTGGCCTGATAGGAATGATTTTGTTTGTCGGATTGGTTTCAGGAAGCTATCCTGCATTTTATCTTTCATCATTTCGCCCAATTAAAGCAATAAAAGGAGGGCTTTCAAACAGCTCCGGAAAATCATCATTGCGAAATACTCTGGTAATTATTCAATTCACTATTTCAATAATTTTAATAATTTGTACGGGCGTTGTTTATTCTCAATTACAATATATTAAAAGTAAAAAGCTTGGTTTTGATAAAGAAAACATTCTCATATTGCCTTTGCGGGGCGAACGACTAAGGAGTAAAATTGATGTTTTAAAATCGGAATTATTGAATCTTTCGTGCGTCGATAAAGTAAGTGCTTCAAGAAGTGTTATCAGTAGAGGAATTGACGGAACAGGATATCATCCCGAAGGCTTTGATGAAAACTCACCATGGATTATTTTTAACAATTCGGTCGATGAGGATTATATTGAAACTATGGGAATGGATTTAATTAAAGGCAGAGGTTTTTCAAAAGAGTTTGGAACGGATACATCCTCAATTATTATTAATAAAACTTTAATGAAAAGACTCGGCTGGGAAGATCCTCTCGGTAAAAAGATAGGCACTTTCCATGACACAATTGAAATCCCCTTAACCATTATTGGTGTAATAGATGACTATCATTCTAATTCCTTACATAAAGTAGTTGACCCATCATTATTATGCTTTTATCCTCAAGAATTAAGATTCTTAAATTTAAAATTAAACCCGGGAAACATAAATACAAGCCTCGAAACAATTAAAGCAAAATGGAATGAGTTGGAAAAATGCTTTCCATTCGATTATTATTTCCTTGACCAGGATTTTGAAATCTTTTACAGAGCCGATAAACGCATGGGCGAAATTTTTATTTATTTCACCATAATAGCAATCTTTGTAGCCTGTCTCGGATTATTTGGTTTGGCCTCTTATAGTGCCGAGCAAAAAACCAAAGAAATAGGAATCAGAAAAGCAATAGGTTCGTCGGTAGCAAGTCTCGTAATTATGCTTACAAAACAATTCGTTAAATGGATTTTAATTGCAAATATCATTGCCTGGCCCGTTGCATACTATTATATGGACAAATGGCTTGGCAACTTTGCCTATAACATTGAGCTGACCAACTTTTGGTGGCTATTTGTTGCCTCCGCAGCAATTTCATTTGCAATAGCCGTACTTACGGTTTCATCGCAAGCACTTCGTGCAGCCATGGCAAATCCTGTTGAATCGTTGAAGTATGAATAGTTGCTGAACTCACTAAGCTTAAAGAATTTCAATTTTAGCGTGAATAATTCAAAAACTCAAATGGGTTAATGTAATACTTTCTTGTGAGTCAGTTATAAAATTATTATTCATAGCTATTTTATTCTTTTTTTGCTTTCAGGTGCGTCAAGATAATTTTCATTTGTACTTACTTTTTTACCTATCTTTTTTTCAAGTGCATTTTTTGCATCTCCTGCAATTTTCCCACCCTCATTGGCATCCTGTTTTAATTTACCGAAGCCCTGCGAATCATTTGTTTGAGTTATTTCAGTAGTAGCTCTTTCGCCAAGCATAGAGAATATTAGTTCAAGATCGTTCATGTGATCTCTCAGGTTTTCTCTTTTTAAATTTTTCAAGTCTTTGTATTCGCTTGGCGTCATTCCGAAAGTTGCCTTGCTTATTTCTGCAGTTAAAATTGCATATTCAATTTTTTCTTTAGCACCTCTGTTTTTCCATTCATCTGTAAGTTCTTCACGGATTGCAATACCACGCATTCGTTTTTCAATCCAGTCATCTGAATAGCCTTTAGCTTTGTATAATGCACGAGTGCGTTTTGTTGCAAGCTCGGGGTCTTCAATTTCCTGCACTCTTTCATATCCTGTTTTTGCCAGCCATCTTTTAAAAGGTTCTGCCTTTGGTGATGGAATTGATTGTATTAGCCTGAAAATGCCCTCTGTATTCCAGCAATACATTTTTTGTTTCCCACCCGATGTTTCAAACTCAAATCTAAGGGGTGGTACAAATTGTACCCCTCCTTTTTCTGTTAGATGTTTTAACTCTTTATCCCTTGTTTTCATTCGCTTAAAATACTGTGCAGGATCTTTAGAGTCTGTCAATGCAGTAATAATATCATTAATCACAAACCACCACTCATTTTCATAAATGATTTTTCTAATTTCCTTTTTCTGAAAGATTGCTATTTTTTTATTTTCCATTAGTTTACTCTTTTGAATTTACCCTGCAACCGACCGCAATTATTGCATCAGGTTATAAAATTTAGTTTTGTTTATTTGTGTCTTCTCTTCAATTGCACTGTGCCGAGTGGGTAGTTCCAAAATGGAACATGCCATTTTTTCATCTAAGGCTCCACTTTCAAAAATATTTTTCAAATACATTGTTGAACTAAATCCCTTCGGGATAGCTTTAATAAAATATTTCCATAATTTTTATTTACAAATTCTTATATCTGCAAATATAATGATTCAAAATAAATCCAATTAGTCTTTTTCCTTTCTTGTAATTTCCTGATAACACATTAAAACCCGTCGATAAGTACATAGCCATGGGATGTAGTTCACCTTAGCCTGCTCCGATTTCTCGGAGGACTCATCGCTGGTTTTCCGCTATTGCGGAACAGGCTTTGCAGACCGCTCAGAGGCCTATTTATTAGCAGCAGTTTTTCTTTTTGTTAAAATGTCATCTTCAATTTTCAATAAGGTTAATATTATTGTTTTTATAAGTAAATAATAATCATTCTTATGTTGTTTTTCTGAAAATGCATTTGTACCATGTAAGTATTTATTCCTTAAATCATAACCATTTGTGAATTCCTTTTTGTTTAAATAATAATTGAAATAGTTTTTCTCTTGATTACTCAAAAGAGTATTTTCGACTGTTACTGATTTATTTTTAATCAATAAGTCTATTTCATCTCTAACAAATTTTGGATAATGCCAATAACTTAATACTTGATTTCTATATAGCTCTCTGATAATATAAATCAGAGTTATTTTCTCTATTTCTATATTATTTTTCTCGTTTATTTTTAAATAATCGTCTTCGATTAGGCTATTAATTGAATCTTTCTGATAATTTTTAAAATCATTAATAGTTACGTTCTCTTGGGTAATTAAATCGAACAGATTGTGATATTTACTTTTATAAGTGTCGGTATAAAACAAATGACTTTGGTCGGAAAAAAATAGGTACTTAAGTTGTAAAACTAGGTTGTCATTTGAGTAAATATATTTTATTTTCAATAGACTTGTGACTTCACTAAATCTAATAGGAGTTGAGCTAATTTGAATTAGTTCTAAATCAATGGTTCCTTCATCAGCAAATGTTTTATACTGCTTTAGCAAAAATTCAAATTCAGGAAGTAGGGTTCTGATTCTTTCTAAAAATGGCGAATCCAAATCTCTAACTTTAAATATTATATTGTTTGGAGAAATTAACTTATTTAAATGCTCAATGAATGAATTAATTAGGTTTTCAATACTGTTCTTATTTCTATTTAAATAGTCGTTAAAAATATGGAGTTGTAATGTTGAAAGAAATTCTTTTCTTCTGAAGGTTTGTCCAGTTTCATAAGCGTGTTTTGACTTCATAAAAATACGCTCCATCTCATCTAATTCACTACTTTTATTTACTAAAGTAATTAGGTGAGTTTCGTCAGTATAACCAAAGAAATGCCTGAATACATAAAATAAACTTAAATTGTCTTTTAGGGTGTCAATAAGTTTTTCGCTATAGGTTGCTTCTAAAATTCCTTGCTCACGATTGAAAAGGACAGGTTCTTCTTGGTCTTTACTAAATCCTACTTGAACACTTACATCCCAAGTATGTCCTTTTTCCATTATTTCATTGTTCAATTCAACTGACTTTCTCTTTGCATTTAGTCTTGTCTTGGCTGAAAATCTTAAGTCATTCGAATCTTTAGAATTTTCTATTAATCTTATGTAGTTTAAATTTGCATCTTCATTATCTAAATATGAATTAATAATTTTTTCTTTATCAGCTAAACTTAAACTTTTTGGGAATAAATATTTTGTAGCGTTTTTATTTGATTGTTTTTCCTCATATTTTGATAACATTATTTCCGCTGTTTTTTGATAGGTCAATAAGAAGTTTTTAATCTCGGTATCAAACCTATTGACTATTCTTTTTTGGAGTAAAATGTAATTTATATGATAAGGATATTTATTTAAGACATCTTTAAATTTTGATTTTGACAGTCTGTTGCAGAGGCTCAAGTTGTTGATTAAATCCCAAAAATTACTCTTGTATCTATACTCTAATTCGCTTAATGTTTCTTCTACATTTTGGTCGTCAATTTTTATTAGTTTTTCTTTTAATAAACACCAATTATTTTCAATAATATTTGAATATTCATTTTTGATTTCATTTGTCCAACTTGTTAGAAATAAATCGTTTTCAAAATATAATTTGATATTATAAAATTCAAGTAAATCGTTTATTGAGGGGATTTCTTTAGGATTGAAATTGTTTAGTAGTTTTTCAGCTTTAATTAGATAATGATCTGAAGCCGTATCCTCTTTTGAGTAAAATTCGATTCTATCAATTTCCTTTGAATTCACGTTTTTATTCTATTTGTTGCTAAAGTTCTTGAATATGGTGCGTTTGGCATTTTGAAAAGATTCATTTTACGATTAATTTTATTCATTACTAATGGCTTCATTTGTAGTACTTTCTGCCGAATGCCCTATATTTTTTATTGGCAGCTGGGTTTATTTATTTTATTTTTAAGTTTTTCTTTAAATTCTTTTATAAATTCATAAACTTCGTTTTCTTCTTGAGGAAATTGGAAAAATTTGAATAACCTTGGATTGTTTTCTCTTTCAATAAAATCACATTCTAAATCGCTTATAAAATCTATTGCAGATTGGTTGTCTTTAGAGTTCCTATCAAAAAACTGAACACTATATTTATCAATATCACAAGAAATGTCAATTGCAAAATTTGAATTTCCACTAAATAACTTATCAAAATATGCCGTGGAATCTCTCCAAATATCAATCTTCTCAAAAGGGCTTGGATTATCTCCAAATTTATCTTTTAACCTTACCGCTCTATATTTACCCAAATCTTGTAACATGTCACTAATTGTGTTTGCTGTTTCAAAATTATCTACATTTAGAACTGTTTCAAAAAACTGTTTCATAATTGGCTTATTCATATTATTTCTCCCTAAAAATTTTATAAGTTGTTTATATTGTCTGATTAATAATAAAACATCAATATCCGTAATTAAATTTTCACAGGACTGAAGCATTGAATAAATATCACAATCTGTTTCATTATAGGCTCCTATCAATACTAACTTTTTGTATAGTTCATTTTTTTCTTCAATTGACCAATCGCCTTTATTTGGAATTTTGTTGCCATCTAATGATAAGTAAACAATTGCTTCAGTAGTATATCCGTTCCTTTCTAAATATTCCTTATATTTTGGTAATTGCCGTTCTGTATCAAGTGCATTATTTATTTTATTTTCAATTATTATTGCTTTTTTCGTTGAAAGGTCTTTAACTGAAATATCTATTCTTCCTTTTTCTCTTTCAATCATTGAATTATTGTATTCTTTATTTGAAATATTTAACTGTGAATTTTTCTTTTTAATTAAATCTAAGAATTCAATTAATATTTCAGGAATTTCCAATAAGGCTTTTAGTATGTCGCTATGGAAATTCTCTTTATAAAAAGTCTCAGATATTATTTTGAAAATATTAAATCCAAGTTCATTCTTTTGTCTATTGTTTTTCCGGTATGACTCACTTAGTCCTTTTATTTGTTTGTTTGTTATTAATGAAAATGGGGTATCCGATCATCTCCCGTGAAAAAATAACTTTGCAGGATGAATTATCCGGCAAATCAAATGGAATTTGAAGACATGTTTAATACAGAGCAAGATTGTATTGATTATTTGATAGCAATG
>Ga0222665_1000562_pt1 | contig 21660 bp, 26 predicted proteins | sample AntAcemetagen653_FD_179853 | JGI IMG/M metagenome (GOLD analysis project Ga0222665, IMG submission 179853) | Saline water microbial communities from Ace Lake, Antarctica - #653 | ecosystem: Environmental > Aquatic > Non-marine Saline and Alkaline > Saline | place: Antarctica: Ace Lake...
TACCCTCTTTGTCGGAAGCAGGGCCAGCCAGAGTCCAAGTCGTTAGCCTACAACGAGGCGGTCGGGCGCATTGGGGTGGTCCAGAAGCTGGAGGTAGCTAAACTGGTGAAGACGACCATCCACCTGAAGATGAAGGATACGGGTGAGATCCTTACTTGCACGACCTACAGCGACAGCAAACAGATCAGCTTCATGGGACTGGGCCTTGTGAAGGACATCGTGCTGGCCAGGAAGAGGTATGAGGGGAACAGCTACTACGCTAATCAGAGGATTTTCTACACCTACGACCCCAGCACTGACAAATGGGGGAAGCTAGAGGTGAAGAGATTCAGCCCCTTGAAGGTAGCGAAGGTCTCAGCGGGCACTCAGGCCCACTCACCGGTTCGGGTCGTGGTCGAGACCGAGGATGGCAGGCAGGGGTTCTTCGAGATGCCCTTTTCAGGGACTAACAACACAATGGACACTTTCCTCGGCTTCGATTTCTACCTTCTGGAGAAAGATCCCCACACCCAGCACAAATGGTCGAAAAAGGTCTGGAAGGCCATCGAGGAGGGCTACGTCTTAATCGGAATGACCGAGGCGCAGATGAAGATGGCTATGCCGTCCCCGATCTCTGTGACGACTAACGTCTCCAAGCGGGGCGAGATTTCTATCTGGCGGTTCTATAAGCTCACAGTGACCACTTTCAGGGGGAAGGTCGAGTCCGCAACGGTTCACTCAACCCGACAGCGGATCCCGTGATCGTCGACTACGTGAACGAGGCGATCCGCTGCTTCAACCATAGTTGCGACAGAGCTGCGGCGGTCATGTTGGGCGCTGCTTCCGAGAAAGCTGTCTTACTATTGTTTGACGTGTTCGCCAGCGCCATCGAGGACGAGAAACGAAGTAAGCGTTTTGTTGAGGATGGCGGAAAGCTGATCTCACGGAAGTTTGACACCCTCCAGAGGAGGCTGGTCCAGATCACGTCACAGGACGAACTCTCCTCTGAGTTGAGGCGAGTCAAGGAGACCCTTGATGGATTCCTCGGGCCGCTCTTCCACCTCATCAGGGCCTACCGGAATCAGGCCGGGCATCCTGAGATGCCAGGCCACGTGGAGCGTGACACCGTCTTCGTGAACCTGCGGGTTTTCACAGAGTACATCCGGAGGGTGTACCAGCTTATCGACTACTTCTCTCAGAACAAGGTCACTTGGTGATCCCAACCTTCCGATGTCGTCCCCCCTCTGGGGCGCAGCACCTGGGTTAGACCACCGGGCCTCAGTGGAGCCAGTTCCTCCTCACTTGATCTCCCCGTCCGTCCCACGCCCCACGTGCCGTTCCTACGCCGACAGGGGGACGTGCCCCGGCTCCACCCTGAAACGGGCGACGTGGGCCTCCAGGACGGCGACGTGGGCGGTGTCGTCGGTGGGGTGCTGACGGAAACCGTCGCTGCTGGAGTTGACCAGCCGACTCCGGTACCATGGACACGTCCTGAACAGAGCGAGGTCGGCCATGAAGGCGAGGTGGGTGCTGCTGATCGTGTGCTTGGTCGCTTGTGGGACCGGAAACAATGACTCGGCAGACCCCGCCTGCGATCCCGAAGACGATGTATGCTTCGAGCCAGGACAAGGCAATTGTCCCCGCACTCTGGTGAGCATGGGCGGTGAGTGCTGTTCACCAAGCTGCATCGACGCAGCCTGTTCACCGCTATGCTCAGGGGGATGTGGCATCTGTAATGGCTGCGGGGATTACTGCGGTGACTCCGGGTACTGCCTCAAGGCTTCCAGGAAGATCCAATCGCCATGTTCGTCTGACAAGGACTGCGACAGCGGCATCTGTCTTCCGTATCCCTATGGCTTCTGTACCCAAGAGTGCAGCGACGACAATTCCTGTCCTGAAGTCTGCAATCTGGCTTGCCGGGAAACGCTCCTCCTGGACTACACAACCCGGCCTGTGTGCACACCCTTCTGCGGAGATGGCAAGTGCTGCGCTTACGGGCATGAGAACCACCAGACCTGCCCTGAGGACTGTGGACCACCGACGTCGAACTGTGTCGAGGGCGAGGTCCGCTGCGGCGCACCAGATCGATACACGACATGCGCAGAAGTAGAGGACGGACTGTGGGACTTTGTTGGTGCGGTCGTCTTCTGCCCCTTCGGCTCGATCTGTACCTGCTTGTTCAACGATCTGTCGGAGCCGATCTGTGCACCGGAAGAGCCCTGCATCGAGTGCGCCCCAGATTGTACAGGGAGAGATTGCGGTGGCGACGGCTGTGGCGGTAGTTGCGGTGTGTGCGGAGGTGGAGAGGTCTGTGTGGATGGTGTGTGTGGCTAGCTCGGATTATTGTCCTAAACCAGAACCCCGTGGTGTGCCAAAACACGATCGAGCCCTTCCGAGGCGCTGATGACGTTGGAGCCAACGATGTCAGTCGAGCCTCCGACGTCGTCCACGGGGACAACGCCGTTGAACCCGTAGACGGTTCGGCCCGCTCAATAGCTACTCCCCGTCCTCCCCGTCCCCGCCCGTTGCCGCCTTTCCCGTCCCAGGGAACACCTTCAGGATCGCCTCCCTCTTGTCCTGGCTGTCCACCCCGGCGTACCGCTCCGTCATCTCCTCGCTGACGTGACCCATCACGCTGCGCAGCACGATCCGATCCACCCCGGCACGGATCAGCATCGTGTTCATCGTCCTGCGGAGAACCTGGGGGGAGATCCTTTGATCGATCTTCGCTTTCTCCGTCGCCAGATTGAATGCCTTGGTAGCACTCTGGGGAAGGCGCATCCCACCCTTATCTGAGGGGAAGACCCAGTTGCCATGGAGACCAGGGTGCTGCAACTCCATCTGGAGCTTCCGGTGTTCCCGGAGCGCTGCCGTCAGGAGGGGATTCATCGGAATGATACGGGCAACCTTAGTCTTCGTGGCTTCCACCAGCCGCCCCCCGCTCTGTCCTCGCCGGACGACGATCTCGTCCCTGGTGAAGTCCACGGCGTCCCACTTCAAGGCATAGACCTCAGCGGCTCTCATCCCCGTGGTAGCCATTGTTACGAACGCCACGTAGTGCTGGGGGGTGATCGTCCTGGCGGCCTCCAGGAACCGGCTCAACTCGTCAGCCGTCAAGACCCGCTTCTCCTGCACGTTGACCCTGGAGGATTCAGGAGGGCGTACACGGCGCATCGGGTCAGGGAGGTCGTACTCCGCCGCCATGTCCCTCAAGAGCCGGGTCAGGACCCGGAACCAGCCCACCAGGGTGTCCTGGGCGTAGGGCTTTCCGTTTGCCATCCGCTGCCGCTCCGCCCAGGCAACCCAAGACTCGACGGTGGATCGGGAGATGTCGGTGACACGGTAGTCGCCGAGGCGGGGCCAAATCTTCTGGGACAAGGCGTCAAAGTACCGATCCGCCGGTCCCTTCCGAATCCTGGCGGCCTTGCCCCGCCACCAACGCAGTCCGTATTCCCTCAAGGTCTCGACCTTGGGCTTGATGGTGGACGTTGACTTGTGTCCAGGGAGGGGGACGGCGCTGCTTGCCTTGATCTCGGTCGCGTCGTCCACGACCCTCTGCCTGAGCACTTCCGCCCGGCGGCGTGCAGACTCCAGTGTACAGCCAGGTTCCTGGACTTCCGTCCGCTGGATGAACTTCCCGCAGGCCCTGGCCGTGGCACGGACCACGTACCTCCCGTCGGACTCCCGCCGAGAGACTCCGGCGTGCTTCGTGCGTGTTAGTTTTCCGATCACCATGCTGCACTCCAGTAGTTGTCGTCGGGGTGCGTCCCAGGTCGTTCGCCGGGAATGCCTTTTCATCATTAACTACTCCGTGGCGGGGGCGAAGGACCCCCTGTTGAACGACTATCTGCACGAGGGGGAAATCAGGGGGGGTACCGACACCCCTCCTCACGCCCAGAACTGCGCCACAGGCCGCCACAGGCCCCCGAAATCCTGGAGGATGCGGTGGATCCGGCGATCACGAGGGATCTGGCGAAGACCGTTGGGACTTCAGGCCCGTCACGATTGATGCGTAACCAACACGGCTATTTCGGGGGGGGCCGAGAACAGGATGAAGTTGCCTCTCGGTTTTCTGCTCATCTGAGACGTGGCCGAAACCCGGTGACGGGATCATTCTGGCCCACCACAGAGTTAGATGAGGGTGGACACTCCATGGAGGACAGGATGACAACCGCCGCCAGCAAACCGATCCGGGTCGCTCTGTACTGTCGGGTCTCCACCGGAGACCAGGACGTCGGTCTCCAGTTGGACGAGCTACGCAGCGTCGCCCAGCAGAGGGGCTGGGTCATCTCCAACGAGTACTTGGACGAAGGGGTCAGCGGTGCAAAGACCTCACGCCCCGCCCTTGATCGAATGATGATGGACGCCCGCTCTGGAAGGATCGATCTCGTCGCGGTGTGGAAACTGGATCGCCTGGGTCGATCCCTGCAGCACCTGCTCCGACTCCTCGATGACCTCCAGCACCTCGGGGTCGGGTTCGTGTCCGTCAGGGATGCCGCCATCGACACGACCAGCCCACAAGGGAGACTGCTCCTACAGGTCATGGGAGCCTTCGCCGAGTTCGAGCGCAGCCTGATCGTTGAGAGAGTACGTGCAGGCGTCCAGCGGGCTCAAGCCAACGGAAAGCACTGCGGGCGTCCACGTCGGGAACTGGATCTCCGAGCTGCACAGATCCTGCTCGGCGAGGGACACTCGGTCAGGCAGGTAGCGGAGATGCTGGGGGTGCCCCGTGGAACACTCCGCCGCCGCCTGGCTGAGGCCAACGGGGGTGGATCAGAAGTCCCCCTACAAGACTCGGCGGAAAACCCGGCGTGACCCGGATCACAACCCCGGATCAATAGCGGGTCGATAGCAACTGGTTTTGGCCAGGCCTCCGGCACCGGTAACCCGATCCAAACTTCGATGAGCAGTTCCCTTTTCCTTTTTCTGTCCAGGTTCAGGTTTCGTGCAGCGGCGAACCGGACAAGGGCTGAAAAATCCAGGTAGGTGTTCCTGGCGTAGTCCAGGACCACGGGGATGCGGTCCATGGAGAACGGTGGAGATCCCCACCCCATCCCCGGTTACCGTTTTCAGATCCGTCCCAGGCGAGATCCGTCCCCGGTGGATGTCCATGGGGCTGCAGCCCCTCTGGACGGACGAGCACCACGGTCTGTCCGTGGCCTTCGACCGGGTGGAGGGGGCCGAGGACTTCGTGAAGGCGTACCTGGGGGTCAGTCCGTGAGAGCCCTCCAATAGTCCAACTAGCCCTTTGCACGCAGCTTGACATGGTTGCTGTTCCGCTTCTACTATCACAACTCAGTCAGTACAGTCGCAGCGAAAATGGAGGAAAACATGGGGACGATGCGTGCATGCCCGAGTTGTGGGCAGGAAGTGAGCAAGAAGGCAGCGGCGTGTCCCAAGTGCGGCCATGCCTTCAAGAAGAGCGGGAGCAGCCCAATCGTCAAACTCGGCTGCCTGCTGGTCATCCTCGTCCTGGCGGCTGTCCTTGGCTCCATGGCCATATGTGGCAAGGCGGTCACGGAGGTGGCAGAGAAGCACGAGAAGGAGAAGACCGTAGGGGCTTCGGAAACGGCAGCAGCCTTCGAGACCACTGCTGCCCAGATCTGCAAGGACTACAAGGAGAACGAGCTTGCCGCTACGAAGAAGTACAAGGATCAGGTCTTCGTTGTTACCGGCACGCTCAAAGGGGTCCGAACCGACATCTCTGACGACCCCTTCATTGTTCTGTCGTGCGGCGGGGAGTTATCCTTCCAGTCCGTCCAAGCGACACCCGTCGAAGGTGCTTACGACGAGGTGGCGACCCTGAAGAAGGGGGATCGGATCAAGCTCAAGTGTAAGGGCGGTACGGAGATCGTCGGGTCAGCGATGCTGTCGGGATGCGTCTTCGTGGACTAACCGTCTCCCCTGATCGCAAAGTCACTCGCCGCAGGAGCCACGCACCAGTCCAGGTGGGGATCGTCCCGGTTCCAGACCCTGACCCCGATCCCGTCCCTCCTCTCCCTGGACCCACCCAGCGTTCCCGGATAGTAGTCCTCAACGAGACCCATGGCCCCTCAAAACAACTCTATCGAGGCTTCCTCAGCCCACTGTGCCTTCGTCTTTGTCCTCCGCAACGCAGCTGCTGACAGCCGACCAAGGATCCATGTCCGGCCACAGCCGGAACAGTGCAACCGGATCCTCTTGCGTCCCTCCGGTCGGAAGACGACCGCCGAGGCGGTGGTGTCCTTGTGGACCGGACAGAACACCTCAACCTTCGGGGCGTCTGGGAAGGCCCCCAGGAGTTCCACTGCCGTCCCCTGTTGTCCGCTCTTGGACGTGAGGATCGTCTCCTTCGGAGGGCCTTCTTCCGGTCGGCCAACAGGGGCACCTGGAGCCGTTCTGTGGGCCTTTCGGATCCCAGTGGGCTGGTTGTCCGTGAGCCAGCTTAGTAGCCACTCGGGGGCTTTAGGGATCCGGCCCCAGGCGTCCCGCTCGTAGACGTAGCCAGGGGTCGGAGGTGCAACCAGAAGACCTCCGATCCCACGCGTGTCGATCCCCTCGGGATTCCTGGTCGTCGTCTTCCCGGAAGGGTTCGACGGAAGCCTGTAGTAGAGGTGGTACCCACCCGACCGAGTTCGGCAGAGGTGGGGGTGACCAACGACCTCTTTGACGGCCTCCTCCATCGAGTACCCGGCGTCCCTCAGGTACTGAATGATCTCTTTGAGGCCGTCTTTTCCTTTTTTGCGATCCAGATCGAGGACCAGGAGGTTGGACGGGCCAGTAACGATCCCAACGCCAGGATCGTCGTGCAACTGGCGACCAACGACCCAGGCGACCTTCTCCTCCTCTTTGCTCTTGGGCCAGGGGACCAATGGCCTCCGGGTGTTTGGATTGAGAGGTACCGTGATAACCCACTGAGGCAGTCCTTTCGTTTTCGTTTTCACAGGGTCACCTCGGCATAGGGGGAACAAAAAAACGACGGGGGCGGAGGGGGCGTAGCCCCCCCATAGGCAACAGAGACCCAACAGCCACGGAGTTCGAGACTGGGTCGAAGATCGGAGATCGAAATCGTCGAAGGGGCCACCCCCCACTTCAGGCTATCGACTTCTTTTAATGAACTTCGATTTATGACACTTCGAATACATACTTTGTGCGAACTCCGGTTCGGATCTCCGGAACTCCAGTTCGGATGTCCAGAACTAGAGTTCGTACCTGCCGAACTCCGGTTCGTATCTCCGGAACTCGAGTTCGTACGTTGAAGCAGGAAACCGAGGACTATGGCCGATGAACCGGCCAAAGGCCCGACATCCGAACTGGAGTTCGCAGGTCCAAACGACCAAGTACGAACCCGAGTTCGTATCTGGAGCTGATGAGCCACTAACATGTGGAAAGTTCCTCGGAGGACTCTTGAGATGAATGGACAACTGGATCAGCCTCTCTTGCCTCAGGGATGGTCACGTGATCGTCGTCCGCTTCCGGAGGTTTGTCGTCCTTCTGCCGAGGGCGACCGCCTCTTCCGGCCTGGGCACGCACGGGGGGAACCAGAGGCTCCTCCTGCCAGGCTCCCTCTACCGCTGGGTCCGCCTTCGTCTCGATGTCGGAGAGGATCGTCTGTAGGTATGCGGCGGGGTTCTCCTTCGATTCGAACCCTGCATCTGCAAAGCGCTGCATGGCACGAGCCATGAGGTACTCCGTGTACCGCTTCCGGAGTACCTTGACCTTCTCGGCCCCTTCATCCCCTGTTGACCATTCCTTCATCTCGGGGGAGTCCTTGAAGGCTGCATCATAGAGCTTCTGGGTCTCAGCCCGTGGATGCTCAAGCCGGGCATTCCACCAAGCGTCCGCCCGCCTCCTTCCACGAGTCGGGATCTCGTGTACCTTGTCGTTCCCTGGAACCAGTGATCCCACGACATAGATTCCGTAGTCGGCCTTCTTTTCCCAGTCCAATACCAGAGCCAGCTGCTTCAGATCCTCATCCGTCCAGTCGAGGAAATGCCATGTCGTCACGACTCCCTTTTGCGGAGGCAGTGCAGAAACGAGGAGTCCAACCTTGACGAGCTGCTCCAGAGCTTTCTCAACTGATCGAGAGGAAAGACCAAGGGAGTGAGCCAGGGTTTGCAGGGAGGGCCTGGCATTTTTCCCGTGCAGGCGGAGGGCACAGTACACACGTAGCGGTGCTGCACCTGCAAGCCTGGGAAAGGCCAAGGCAACGCATAGTTCTTTGGAGAGCCGGATCGGAGCCATCATGTCACCTCGTCGTCTGTTGTCCCTGTACCGCATCGGGGGGGGACAGGCGGGGCCTGGCTATCCAGGCCCCGCCGCACCGACCGACGAGGCACACGCTCCGGTGATCAAGCCGGAACGGGAAGGGGGCAGTTCGCCCCCTCGTAGACCAGTCATTGCTCTGCCGATCGATGAAGTGAAGTCGTTTTTCACCCGTCTCAGATAAACAGAACGTGACCCAAGGACCGGCCAGGAGTATTGTCCTGGTGAATTCAGGCAAGTCAGAGGAGAGGGACGTGAAGGAAAAGACGACGAAGCCGAAGACCAAGGCCAAGAAGGCGATCGTTCCTGACGACGACGGCACAGAGCGAGGTTCTGTTGTTGAAGAGGACGAGATCAGCATCCTGGAGCATATCAACGCATTACGGAAAGACCTACCCATTCCCGAGGCTATCGGAGACGATCAACTGAAGTCTTGGCTCTCGGAGGAGGGGCTCTCCTCCCGTGAGGGCAACTCCAGGGCCTACCTTGTCGGCTGGACGCTGGCTGCCCGTAGAAAAGGCATTAGCCATGGGCACCAGACTGCCTGGCTGGAGTCACAAGAAGCTGTCTTTGGCCTGGGCATCCGTTCCATGCAACTCCGCATGCAAGTTGCCGTTGGCCTTGACTCCTTACCCAAATCCGCAACGGCGTTGCGGATTTCAATTCTGGACGCCCCTCTCCGGGATATTCCGATGGCTTTGAAGGTAGCTACGGGCGAAGCTCCGCCAGCATCAACTAAGCCCCCGGACAACGCAAAGACACTGTGGAAGAAGTGGAACAAGAAGCTCTCTGCTATGGTAGAGGAAGCTCAAGACGACGCAGTTCTTCGAGCTGTGGCGCTCCCGGCCTTGGAGTCAGCGGTCAAGTCATTGACAAGAGAGGCAGGCACCCATCACTCCACGGTGAACCCACATCCGGAGCGTAGCGTGACCCTGCGCAAGAAGGATCTTACTGCAGCTCTTTCCCGCCTTCATGTGGTCGAGTCGGGCGGAGGCGTCCTCCTTGTCCAGGTCACAGGGAAGAGCGAGGACGGTGAGGTAGAGATCATCACCGGGAGCAGCGACACGAGGGTCGCCGTTGTCATCCCTGCAATGATTGGAGATGATGCTCCGGATACCTTTCGTTTGAGCCGGACATTTCTTGAGAACGCCTGTAAAGCGGTAGTGTCTCCCTCTGGAACCCTTGAGGTTATGGAGGACCAGAATCAGATCTTCGTCTACTTCGGCCATGGGAAAACTCCGTTGGGTGAAGGTGGAAAGCTGAAGCCCCCGAAGTGGCCTATACTCCCCAGAAAGTCAAAAAATGAGGAAGCGTGGTCGGCGCAGGATCTCGCTACCCTCCTTCTGGTAGTGCAGGGATTGAGGCGTACCATTGATCGGCTCTGGGAAAGGGGTGCTCCTGCGGCTGTTGTATATTGTTCTGAGTTGGCCGCAAATCCCGGAAGTGGAGATGACCTCCTGGCGGTCGGTCGTGTTGGAGAAGAGGCCAGGGTCAAGCTCACGCACACCATGGCCTCTTTGTTATTGAAAATAATCCCTGGACAGGCATCAGCGACAGTTCACAAAACACCTAACCTCCTGACCATCAGAAGCACTGACCGTTATGGTGCCGTGCGTACCATCGAAGAGAATCGTCAAATCTCTCTCCACCCCTTTCCGCAAAGCACTGGCAACTGGATCGTTTTGCCTGTAGGTCCTCTACGGACTGCAGTCAAGGGACTGCATAGAGGCCCTCGGTTGCCTTTCTGGGTGAACGAAATCACTGTCGACACCAGCGGGATGGCCATCTTGAAGAGGCAGGACGAGGGCAGCAAGAAACTGGCAACCTGGAGCCTTGCGATTGTAAGTAGAGGAGAGGCGGTTGACACCTCAGGGAAGTGGAGTCTTGTCTGTTGGCAGCCCCTGCTGGAAGCAGTTCTGGCTGTGTGGCCACATTATCTGATCCAGTTCGAGGAGCGGTTGTTCAACAAAAGGAAGTTGGTGGTTCTCAGTACACCGGAAGGAGCGTCACCGGCTTTGAAGGTGTTGATGACAAATCCCGCCGAGGGTGGCGTCCCGTTTCCAGCAGAGTGAAAGAGACGGCAGGTCCCCAGAAGCTGTAGCCCCCCGCCCGACGACAACTACCCCACCACCGTCACAGCCGCCCCCTGTCCGACGACAACTGCCCCACCGGCACCAGGGACGCCCCCCTGGGGGGAGGCGTTCACGCCGCTCAGTAGCACACCCCATGGTGCTGCTCGGCACAGGTCTGGCAGATCTTGCTGTCGTGCATCCAGCCCACAGGGTTCCGCTCGTTGCAGTCCTGGCAGACCCGGAAGTAATGTCTGTCCTTGAGGAGCTTTCTGACCGCCTTGTCGACCCGGTCTTGCGACGCTCCCGAGGGAAGTTCCGCTGCTGTGATCCAGGTGCTCTCGGGCTCGTGCGGGAGCGGCCAGGAGATCGTGCAGACCTCGACGAGGGTGCTCCCGTCGGCCTGAGGGGCGGTGCGGATGAACTCGGCGATGAGGTCCTGGTCTGTCATCTACTCTTGTCCCCTGGCCCCGCCATCAACGACAACAACGCCCACGACCGCCATAGCCGCCCCACAACACCCGCATCGGTGCCGTTGGCAGCAAAGCCCCTGGATCTTCAGACGTCCCCCTCATCCTCATCTGTTCTGGTTCCCAACTCGTACTCCTCGTCGCCTCGCTGATCGATGATGTCACTGAATCCCAGCATCGCTTGCCTGAGAGCCGCTGTAGCTGCCTTCTGGTTTTCTCTGGCGGCCATCACGTCTGCAATCAATGCCTCCTGCTCATGCGGATCCGCCGGGAAACAGATCTCCAGTGCTTCGAAGTCTGACGCCTGGGTACGCCTCCTATTGCTATGCCCGGTGGTAATCGCCCGAAAAGCTCTCTGGTAGTACCGACCCCGGAGAAGACACGACAAGAACTCGGGGACTAGCCTGTCGTCTATCACTTCATAGATAGGGAATTCCTTAGTGACTATGGCACCATCGAACTCTGGAGGAACGACGGCAATACAGCCTTTCCACAGATCAATTGAGGAGAAAACAACATCTCCCTCCTCGGCTGCACACCACTTGGAAGGGCTGTTTTCGAAGTACATCCCTAGCCACTCAGGAGGGTTCCGGCCCTTACCCTCAGCCCGACGCCTGATCTCTCCAGTTTGGGCAAGTGTCATTACCGTTACCCGCTGCTCGGGCTCCCGTTCTGGGTGAACGACATTTTCCCTACGCTGGAGCGCCAGCGAAAGCGGCACTCGGACCCAGCCATCAGGGATAATTGTCTGCTCCTCCCGCTTAAAGAGATGGTACTTCGGATCTAGACGGTGACTCTCGTGGGCTTCCCAGAGGTCTACGGCCTCGAAAGCTGCGCAATCCGGAGACGTCAATCCTTGATAACCAGCAGGGTCTTCCAGGAAGCGTCGGTACTCCCCTAGGATTGTCTCGGATTGATCCGTTTCAAGTAATGATGCGGGGCCATTTCGGAATAAGTCATTCCGCTCCGAGGGAGCTCCCGTCGACGTGTAGCCAACCCAGTTTGCTTCGGCCAGAAACACTCTGTGACCGAGAGCACGCAGCCCTGCGCCGATTGCCGTGTCTTCGTCCCTTCCTGATTCCACGGCCTCAGCGTAAGCAGAGGCGAAGTGAGCACGCTCTTCTCCGTTGAATCGCTTAAGAAACAGAATTGAAGTCTTGTTCTGAGCCCCAGATTTCCGAAATGCAAAATCAGGCAGCGAGACTATCGCCACAATATGGCCATGTTTGGCAAGATAACGTCTAACTTCTGGGCAGTTCGAGATCTCTCCCTGGTTGTTGAGTACTCCGTCAGGCACAACGAGTCCCAGCTCGCCGCCATCTTCCAGCAGGTTGACAGCTCGTTCAATGATGACGTGCTCGGACTGTACTTTGGTGCGACCACGGGCAACAAGGAAGTTTTCAAGGGAGTTTTCTCCGAGTTGATCTTCATCTCCCTCTTGGATCTCATCACCAAACGGGGGATTGCCCACCACTTTGGTAAATCGTTCTGCTGGGGGATTCAGTCGTTCCTGACTGAAAACTTGGTCCAAGCAACTTCGGTCGCCCTCGATGTTGGTATGCCCGTCGTGGTGAAGCAGCAGGTTGATTTTGCAGATGCGAGCAAGAACCTCATGTATTTCGATGCCGTAGACTTTGTGCAAGGCGAAGTCCGCCTTGTAACGATCCAACTCGGCTCGGCCTGCAAACTCTTGTTCAATCCGCTTCCATACCTGGAGGAGCGTCTCAAGAAGGAAGCCCCCGCTACCTGCGGTGAGGTCTATTACGTAGTCATCCCTCTTCACGTCCAATAGTCCGACAACGAACCGAGCAATCTGACGCATTGTGAAATATTGCCCGAGCTCTCCTCGGAAAACAGAGCCGAAGAAACTCTCAAACGCTACGCCAATGCTGTCGACACCTGTATCGGTTAGACTGACATTCTGAAGTGTGCGAACCACTTCAAAGACCTTCTTGTCTGGAAGCTCGATCCGGATGGAATCGGGAAAAATGGAGGGGTCACTTCTGCACCCCTGCTCGAAGAGCTGATGAACACGGTTGGCAACGGTAGCAGTTGTCTCGTTCGTACCGACTTGGAACTTCCGGGCATGTCCATTGGGTGTGTTGCGTTCGTCCTCAACCTTCGCAAAGAGCAATTTGCTCCACTCATCAAATGCTGTTAGTGGGTCTCGCTTCCCCCCTGACCAGATGAGCGAGTGTGCCCTTCGGATCTTGGTCACGAGAACAGCCGGTAGAACAGGAGCAATGTCACCCCCTGCCTGGCCCGCCACCAATGAGTAGGTTGGAGTCTGACCGTACAGCTCCGGGATGCGGTCACGGACTGTCCCAATGATGTTTATGGTTCGTTCCATCGCCGGGAAGTTGGCAACGTCAAAGAGAACCGGATTGTCGTAGTCATCGAAAAGCCCAAGGGGCGCCCGCAGTGAGTTAGCGTTCCCGAACAGTTGCTCTATCGCTTGAGTCTGTTCTGTGCGGGTCATTCCAGATCGCTTGCACTCAATAACCAAATAGGGCACTCGGCAGAAATCATCCGAGAAGACAACAACATCTGCCAAATCTTCGGGCGTGCGACGAGGCACAGTCACTTCTGTGCGAATCCGAGCAGGAGGGTAGCCTTTCTGGAGAACGAGGAAGGCAATGACATGCGCCCTCACCCACTCTTCAGGGTCCGCAAACCTGTAGGACTGACGTCGCCGAAGGACATAGGTGACCGTGTCTGCGTCGAACTCAATCAGGCCTCGTCTCTGGGCCTGTAGTATCAAGTCATGGTTCTCTATCTGCGCTCTTGTCAACGGCATCTACGTTCCTCCCCGATAGTTCGTTTGGCAGCAACAGGCCAACACTGCAGAGAGTCCCACTTTCCTGTCGATTTGCCAAGGCTCACGAAGCCGCTGATCTGCTCGAAGCCCTACTCCTCTTGTGCGTAGGTGCATCATGTCGCCGATCCACAGAGTAGACATCGTAATAGGAGGGCACCCACGATGACGAAAATGCTGAAGATCGCAGGCAACTTGCAAGGTTTCAAAGACGATCCGGACTATCTGCAGAGAGAAATGGACTGGCTTCGCACCAGGGTGCGCCGGATCGCCCAGGAACGAAAAGCACGGGACGCCCATGACGAGGAGGAGTACGAACCGGATCGCTTGGTCCGTCCTGGGCGTGTGGGGTCGAGGGACGCCAGGCTCCAGGCTGTGGAGCTTCTTGAGCGAGAGCGGGCTCTCCGGAACAAGATCGACGCCCGCCTGGATCTCAACCGGACGCAGCGGGGCGCACCGACCCTGGGCCTGGACGTGGTCGCCACCGAGGCGTCACTTGGTGCAGAGGAGCGCCTGATCCTACTCACGGCGCTGCCTTACGGGATCGCCCAGAACGTGGCCGAATCCGTCCTCGGTGAGTTTTCTCGGCACTGGGGGGCGATCTCGGTGGCCGACGCCATCGGGGTACTGGACCCCAAGAACATCTCCGACTGGCTCCGGTTCCGCAGGATGTTCCGCCCCAGCGCCCCCCTGGTGGAGCATGGGCTCATCGAAGTAGGGAAAGCAGACGGCAGCGTGGGGCCAGACACGCTGATGTGCTCTGACATCAGGCTGACCCTGGACGCCTTCAGCAAGATCGTCGGCGATCCCGACGCACTCACGGAAGCGGATTGAGACACGATGACAGAGCCTACCCGAGACCCTCGCACCGCCGCCGAAGCCTATGCCGAGAACACCGCAGCCATCCAGGCCGCTATACAGAAGCTCCAGGCTGGGCTCCGGCGGCACGGTGATGAGCAGCAGGCCGATTCCAAGAGCTGGGCCTTCGCCGGGGACGCCAGTTACGTTCTGGATCTTCTCCATCAGGCCGTAACGTTCCTCAACACCGAGGAGGACTGACCATGGACGTTCGCCCAGGGGATCGCTTACGCCTTCTTTCCATGGCAAGTGACCCGGAACCCATCGAGCCCGGCGCTACCGGCACCGTTCTCTCGGTGACCACCGGCCTGCTGCCTCAGATCGAGGTAGCCTGGGATGCAGGCAGGAGAGCCCTTTTTCTCCTGCCAGATATCGACAAGTACGAGGTCATCGGCCACAGCGATCTCGTGGCCGAAGTGTTCGGTTGCCCTCGCTGTGGGAACCGTGCCACCGACCTCTTGACCTGGGACCAACACTTCGAGAAGGTCACTTGCGATCTCTGCGGGCAGGTCTACGAACCGTGACCCCGACCATGTTTGCAACCGCATCCTGCACCAACCGGACGCCCTGGAGGGCCGACACGGGACTTTCGCCCCTGGGCTGGTGCGGTGGCTACCCCCTGGCAAGCGGCGGCGACGTCGGCGGCGACGGGATCACCTCAGGGGATCAGATGGAAACGCTACCGGCGACGAGGTGATGACGATGAACGACAGTAACAAGATCCGAGATTACCTGCAGGCTGCCCTTGATGCCGTACTGGCCGCCATCGTCCTCAACGGCGGCGACCTGGGGGACGACATCCCCACCGACGCCCTCGATGCCGCCCTGTCCGCCGACCCCCAGGTCAAGGATGCACGTGTGGCGTTCCTGGAGGCACTACGTGGGATCGAAACGTCCAGGACGGGGGATGATCGCCAGGGGGCGCTCCTCGCCGTGGAAGCGGCTACCAACGCCCTCGTCGTCCAGGCAGTGGACGCAGCCTACCGAGTGGGACTCAAGGTCGGACGTGGGATGCAGGGGTGATCGGTGTTGCGGTGCCGTAACACCGGGGATCGATCAGGACTGACCGCCGAGTTCCCGTGCCAGCCGGAGGAGAACGTCACGCTGGGAAGCGGACAACTTCTCGTAGAGACGGAGGAGTTCCACTTCCTCCGGCGAGTGCTCTGGAGCCGAGAGCACCCGTCCAGAGTCCAGGAGATCACCGATCCCCATGTCCAGCACCTTGGAGATGGAGGCGAGGGTGGACAGGCTCAGAGCACGGTCGCCGGTTTCAAGCCTGCTGAGTGTCACGGCTTCGATCCCCACAGCCTCGGCCAGAGATTCCTGGGTGAATCCTCGATCTCGTCGGGCCTGGGCCACTCGGCGCCCGACGTCTGTGATGATTTTCTGATCTCGTTGCCGTGGCATGCCGACTCCCTCCAAGACAGAAGTGTTGCAGTTGCCGGAGGGGGACACCACGAACAGCAAGGTCAACCAAAGGACTTGACCTTGCCTGGTGAAAACAGGAGGATCGGGCCGTTCACTGAACCGGGCGGGCTATGGCACTTGTACAACGGGAGTACCAGGATCCTGCCAACATAAGGAGGGAGACGATGGAGTTCAGATTGACGCAGCAGCGACTTCGGATTTGGTTATTGGTGGCGGTGGCTGTTGCAGCACTCGCTCTGGCCGGGTGCAACAAGGAAGAAGGGGCTGGTGGCCCTACGGAGGCGTTGAAAACGGAGGGCACGGTGCCGAGCCAGGTGGGGCCTGACAGGCCTGGGGTCCGGAAGGCAGCAGTTGAGAGAGCCGTTCCAGAACAAGCTGCCGACGAGATCGCTGACGGCGAGAAAGCGACCGTAGATTTGGCGGCTGTACTGAATGCAACAGGTCGCCCCTCCCATATGCCATGCCAAATCATTAGCCGTAGCCTAGGTCAGAAGAGAGGCAATATCACGTCGGTCTATAATCTGACATATGATAACTTAGGACGACTGATTTCTGGGACGAGACGCCAAGCTCTTATCGGGGGGATCCTTGACAAGACTGAAGGTTGCTTGACCCTCGATGAAAAGTGCCGCTCTAGCCTTGCCCCAGAAACCGACAAACATGCGTATAGCTACGATGAAAAAGGTCGCTTGGTTGGGATTGTGCAAGACCTTAGCGACGACGGACAGGAGAGAACGAGGATTCAGTACGCTGATGACGGCCATGAGGCCATCATCACCAAAGTAGAGCCGATGTACGAGCGTGACCCGAGAACGACGGTGACCAAGGTTACCTTTGATGAGACAGGACGAGCACTGGGCGCCGTGAAAACCGGCATTACCAACCGTCACGGAGAGGCGATCACAGTATCCAACGAGCTTTCCTATGAAGGAGCGAGCAACAACTACGGAATGGGTTTCGTCTTTTGGCCGTGTGGCAGTGATCCCTATTTCGGTACGAGCAAGGAAGTCACGACATTCACTGGGGGAGGACCACCTCGCTCCATAGAAACCTACAATGAGTTCGGAACCGACGGCAGAATCGTGGTGACCAAAGGTGACCATCTTTACATTGAGTACCTCTACGATTGCCCGTGAATCGGAACCTGATTGCCTGTACCCAGTACCCGGTCAAGTGGGGTACCGTGAAGACACGGGTCCCTGTTGACCACTTTGAAAGGGGTAGAAACGATGAGCGGACTCTCAAAGGTAGTATTGCTGGGCGTGGTTGTGGTGATGGCCATATTGGCAACCGGCTGCCAGCAGAAGAACACTCTGCCGGTAAATAAAGGCGACCTGATCACCATCAACAATGGTCACATGGGGAGAAGCAACGTGGAAGTGTTTACCACCTGTCCCGACAAGACTGCCGCCAGTCATGTGTTCCAAGTCGAGGAGGTTATGGGAAACTGGGTCAAGGTTTCCCTCCGGGACATCTCCATCCAGGGCCATATGAGCTGGATAAACTTCCTAGACGTCTCCATAGTGGAAATCTGCCCATAGCACCGATGGGCAACAGCCGGGAGTGTTGACTGTCCCCCCAGTACTTCTTGACTGAAGTGGTCATCGATTCCGAAGGATCAGCAGCAACCTTTATCTGGGATCATCTCCCCCCTCCTCCGTCGGGATCACCCGTCAGGCTCTCGACGTCGCCGCACGTGGCCTCGTAGCGTCTGGGGCGAGGGATGACACCCACCAGGCCGTCCTGGCGCTGGAGGAGGCGGCCAACGCCCTCGCCGCCCGATGCGCAGACACTGCGTACAGGGTGGGCGTGCGGGTTGGACGTGGACTGCTGGGGTGATCGGTGTTGCGACGTCGCAACACCCCAGCCTTGATCTTTGTGACCGGTAGCCGGAGAATCGGCATCGTACCGAATGGCTAACGATGGCACCAAAGAAACATGCGCCCATAATAGCGCCGGAAACAAGGGGTAGACTATGAACTTCAGTTCGTCCTGGCGGCTGCCGATGTTGCTCCTGGTGGTGGCAGCACTCACTGCCTTTGGTCTGGCGGGGTGCAACCAGAACAGAGGGGCCGGGGGCACTCCAGCGGCGAAGAAAGCGAAGGGCACTGGGCCGAGCCAGGCAGCTGCGGACAAGGCTGCTGCAGAGAACGTGGAGGAGAGTCGGGTGTCGTGTGAGTCCTTCTGTGATCGCAGAGTTGAGTGCGCCCTCAATCCGGGGGAGACGGTGGGGTCCGTCAGGAGGACGGTCCAGTACAAGGAATTTGTCAGCTTCTGCCTGGGGGATTGCCGAGCCTTCGAGCAGGAGGACCTTCAGTGCTGGTTCAAACAGCCCTGCGCCTTTGCCAAGAATGCTTCCCCCGAAACGTATTGTCCGAGGAGCCCCGATCCTGATGGTGTACTCCGCTCCTGGCTCCCGAAGATCAAGACTGGGTCACTGGTCTGGCTAACCGGGGAGTTGGAAGAGGCTATCGACTACCTCTTCAGAGAGGTGCCCCTTTCCGATAGGTATCCGGACCTCAGAGCCGCTTTACAGAACGCCCCCAACGAATTCGAGAGGAGAGCTATCTCCAGGGAGTCTGAGTCCAAGTACACTGCCATTCTGGCGTCTGTTCGAGACGCAGTGCTGTCAGGCTGGTATGCAGCCGCTTTACCAGTCAGGGTGGGTTATGACTTCGAGCACGGGCGTTGGGATCTCGTGGTCTCCGATCTTGGTGCGCTCGCTAGCGGCCATTTCGGGCTTCCCAGAGTTCGGAGCGGCAGTCGTGCCGTGACCTTCCGGATACCAATGGAGGAGGAGCAGGCACGGGGACTGACAGGCACGTTCGAGCGAATCAAACAAGTGCAGTTCATGTTCGCCCCGACAGACAGTCTCTACGGTGAGCGGAGAATCTCGCCCTCTGTCGCCCGACTCTGCCTGGAACAGGACCAGAGCCAGAAGGTGGCCGGTTCGTGCTCCCCCTGGCTCACCGTGAGGGAATATATGCTCGGCCTCAATGGTGAGTCGGAGGTAGTGCTTGGCTCGGATTGGCTGTCGCCAAGCTGTCAGGAATTCCCTGCCTGTGAGCAGTTCGGCTTTTGCACCGCCATTGAGGGCGAGTGCAAGGCCGAGTCGGACAAGGATTGTAACAGAGGTAGAAGGAGCCCATGCAAGGTGTCCAAACGGTGCCGAGCCGCTGAAGGGCACTGCGTCGCCGACGTGCAGAAGCCCACGGAATAATGGACAGCCCTTTCTTGGAGAGGGAAAGTTCGATGCTTGAGGTCTCAGGGCTAGTGTAGGTGAGGGTGGCTACCGGAGCACTGGTGCTCGTGGACGGCTACTGAAACGAAGCGCTCCCGATGAACTTCAAAGCCTCCCCTGGGTTCAGGATCGTGTGCCCCTGCTCCCCCCCAGGCAAATCTCCAGATCATCTCCTTCCTCCCCCGAGTAGACCTCAGTAGCGCCCCAGTCCAGAGCGGATTTTGCTCTGGGTGCAGAGGTCAACCGAGGAGGAGATCCCCATGTCCAGCAAGAAGAAGAAACCCGCCAAGAAGCCCAGCAAGCCCACCACGGGGAAGTCCAAGTCCCCGGAGTCACCGGTGCCTGAGCCTGAGCCCGTCAATCCTGACAACCAGGATCCCGTGGGGCCGGTGAAGGATCCCGAGGCCGCTCCGGCAGATCCCAAGACACCGGAGACCGAGGCAGAGCCCAAGGCCACCGAGAAGTCCGAGGCCACCGAGAAGTCCGAGGTCGTCCCCGTCCCCGCACAGCCGTTCAGCCCGCCCCTCCGGGATCCTCGCCTGCCTGAGGTGGGCTCGGTGATCGAGCGGGTCTACAAGGGCACCACCCTGGAGGTGCTGGTGACCGAGGGAGGCTTCGAGTACGAAGGCACTGCCTACAAATCGATTTCCAAGGTCGCCGCCGCTGCGTCAGGAGCGAAAACGGTGAATGGCTTCGCCTTCTTCAAGCTGGGCGTCGTCCCCGGTGGCAAGACCCCTGGACGGGGCACAGGCGCCCGCCTGAAGGCCAAGATCAACAAGATCGAGGGACTGGTGGTCAAGCTCCGGGTCGCCGTCCAGGACGGGCAGGCGGCGCTGCAGGAGGCAGAGGCCGAGGTGGCGGAACTGAAGGGGGAAGCCGAGAAATAACAGCAGGGTAAGTAGTCCGCCAACATCCCCCCTACCGACTCCACAAAGGCCGCCGTCGTGTTACTTCGTGCCCCTGGAAACACCTTTGGGGAAGGGCACTTGTCTGCTATCCTCTCTTGGCTTTCAGTTGACAGGGAAGAGACATGGCAGAGAGGCGCAGAATCCCATGTGCCCAAACATCAAACCCGAAGGAACCGGTGTCTGACCGGAGAGAAAGCGAGGGAGAGAATGATAGGGAAAAGAGTCTCTCTGTTTGACAAGGTAGCTCTCATCTTGACGGCCATAGGCGTTCTTGGATTCGTCGGCGCAGGCGTCTTCGGTCAGGAACAGGCAAGCAAAGCGGTGGGAGTGGTTGTGGCCCTCCTTTGGGCAGCGTGGATTACCTGGAAGAGCCTCCGTGGCATGGCGGCCCCCCCAGAGCCCGACAACGTGCGACAGACAATTGTGGCCTCGGGTCCGAGCCTGCCGGGAAATGAGCCAGCCCTTCAGGAGCTTCGGAACGAAGTTCTCTTGATCGATCATCAAACCAAGAAGATCCGGCTACCGGCAGACTTCTTGGATTGGCCTTCTTTCAGTCTCGTCCTCTGGGTGAAGGTTACCGAGAAGTTCTATGATGCCGACAACAACCGATATCTGTTTGCGTATACGTCCAACGCCAGCAGCCAGAGTGGTCATCCGAACTCGTTCTTCGCAGGCATTGAGACTGGTGGCTTGCAGTGGCGTCTAATAATCAAGGGAGAGAACCCAAAGAACGAGACCGCCATTCGCTTCGCTTCCGGCCACAATTTGTTGGGTTGGAAGCTCTTCTCCATCAGATGGAACAGGGCCCGTAACGTGCTGGATTTCTCAGTGGACGCAGGCAGAACGGTTCACGAGGCACGCACCATCTCCGAAGCCGGATGGCCGAAGAAATGCCCCAACGAGCATGTCCACATCGGGAGTTGGCTCGACGTTTGGCATGGAGGCATGGCCCACCTTCGCTTTTTCGACGTAAGGGTCTTCAGGGAGTTCCTGGCCGATGAAGACCTCGTGACGATATTCGAGACTCAACGTGCCCTTCTCGAGAAGGCCTGATGGAGACTGCACTCAAGAAGGAACGAGTTGTTGGTTCTGACCCAGCAGTGCCGACCGGAAGGACGAAAGACCGATGAAAACAGGCTTCCCCTATCAGCAGACGAAATCCCTGATGCTTGAGTGGATCCGTGACCACCCTGCCGGGCAGTTCAGCGAGATGGCCAACGGAGTAGCGTGGCTGGCCATTAAGAAGCAACTCGTTACTCCAAACCACATGGCCTTACAGCTCCCCGACGATCCTGTCCACGGATGCAAGATGTTGCCCCCTGTTGCCGCCAAAAACGTGAAGGAGCTGGTCAGGCAACTGATGTGGGATCTTCTAACCGAGAAGGTCATCGTCTTCGGGATGGACGAACACAACCCGCACTGGCCCTGGTATCGGGTAACCGGGTACGGCGAGAAGGTTGCTGCTGGACATGGGCCTCAGCCATACGACCCCAACGGGTTTATGGCGGCTTTCACGAAAGACAACCCGACAGCGGATCCCGTGATCGTCGACTACGTGAACGAGGCGATCCGCTGCTTCAACCATAGTTGCGACAGAGCTGCGGCGGTCATGTTGGGCGCTGCTTCCGAGAAAGCTGTCTTACTATTG
>Ga0222665_1000564_pt1 | contig 21599 bp, 6 predicted proteins | sample AntAcemetagen653_FD_179853 | JGI IMG/M metagenome (GOLD analysis project Ga0222665, IMG submission 179853) | Saline water microbial communities from Ace Lake, Antarctica - #653 | ecosystem: Environmental > Aquatic > Non-marine Saline and Alkaline > Saline | place: Antarctica: Ace Lake | collected...
TAACGCTTATGAATCACAAATAGAAACCAAGCGATTTACAGCTGCTCTAATGTTGAATAATGGCCATTTTCTTTCAGTAGATACTTTAATGAGTGATGGATCTCCATGGGGTGGTGGCTGCTCAATGGATTTAGATGATGTGCTTGATTGTATTAATGATGGCCGAAGTTATTTAAACTATCGCGGCGAAGGTTGGAGCTCAGGCTGGTGGGCTCAATGTTATCCTTTTTATAAATCTGATGTGTCAGGTCTTACAAACGGCCAAAAATTCACTTTTGTTACCAGTATTGGTTGCGGTGTTGCAATGTTTAATACAAACGGAGGCAATTGTTTCGGTGAAGAATGGATTCAAATGGGTGATTTGGAAAATCCAAAAGGTGGTTGTGCTTTTGTCGGCCCTACTTCCAATACTCACACAACTTATAATAACAAGATAGATAAAGGTATTTATGTCGGAATGTTCCAGGAAGACATGGACACACCGGGCCAGGCTTTATTAAGAGGAAAATTTTATATGTACGAAATTTTCGGAACAGACCCCTGGGTTGAATATCATTACAGAGTGTTTTGTGTTTTGGGAGACCCCAGCCTTCATATCTGGAAAGATATTCCGAGAGAGGTGAATGTAAGTTATCCGCCATCAATTCAAACCGGTTCTAATACAGTAGAATGTACGGTTACTTTTGCTAACTCAGGTTTGCCTGTACCTAATGCACAGGTTTGTATAGCAGGGATCGATGTTTTTGCTACCGACTTTTGCAATACAGAAGGTAAAGTATTTCTGAATATAAATCCTCAAATACTTGACAACTTGGCAATAACAGTTCGCGGTGGAAATGTTTATCCTTTTCAGGGGACTATTGAAGTTGTGCAAAATACTTCTCAGGAAATAGAATTGGCATTAGGTTATCAATTTATTTCGTCAAATCGTTCGATTGAGAATCCGGATATGCTTGAAGTATTGCAAAACAATCTAAATGATAATCTTGATTTTGTTAGGAATTCAGAAGGTAATATGTTCAGAAAAATCGGCCCGAATTGGGTGAATGGTATTGGTGATTGGATGAGTACAGAAGGTTATCTTTTCAGAATGAACGAAGCCGATAATTTAATTGTTTATGGTGATGCTCTTGATCCTCAAACCTCAATAGAATTAAACACAGGCTATCAGTTTGTCAGCTATTTGCCAAATTTAACATTAAATGCTTTGGATGCATTTAGCAGTATATTAAATGATAATCTTGCTTATATAAGAAATTCAAATGCTAATGTATTAAGGAAAATCGGCCCGAATTGGATAAATGGCATTGGTGATGTTTATCCGGGTGAAGGATTTTTAATAAATATGAATTCTGATGATATTTTAATTTATAGTATTTCTGATAATACAAAAAACATTTCTAAAGAAAAAGCGAATCCAGTTCACTTCAATTTCGAAGGAGGTAATCCGGCCGATCCTGTTTATACATTATATGTTTCGGGGCTGGAAATAGGAGATGAAGTAGCTGCTTTTGATGGCGATAGAATGATAGGATCAATGAAAATATCATCAAATTATGTTTTTGATAATGAACTTCCTGTTTTCAGTACTTTATCTGAAAGCAAAGGCTATATTTCAGGAGATCCTATAATATTGAAAGTTTGGAATAATGCTTCAAATGATATTGAAAACGTAAGTTTTACAATGAATAATATTTCCAAAGCTTATATTGAAAAAATCTATCCAAATGAAGATGGACAATTCAGTATTGTCAATATCACAAAATCAACAGCTAAAGAAAGCTTAATTACGATTTATCCAAACCCTGCCGAAGATGTGATTAATATTTCATGCTCCGATCAGATCAATGAGGTTAGCATTTTCAATTTTGTTGGGCAAATAATTTATCAAGGAAATAACTCGACTATAAACACAAGCAAATTCAAGTCAGGTGTTTATATTATAAAAGTTGAAACAGATGAAAGTTCTACAACTAAAAAAATAACGATCAAATAAAAATAATTCCTGCGAATTTATTAATGGCTGTTTTCTATTGAAGGCAGCTTTTTTTATTTATTTCAATTTATTTATATTATTTTATAATGAGGCAAAATCCAATTAAATATCTCCCAAAAAATCGGGGCAGGCTATTATTGATTTCAGTTTCATAAAGTTTGAAAAATGCAAACGATGTTTAGTGTTATAAGTAAGTTGATTGTTGTATAAAATATTTTTGTAAGTACTACTTCATAATGCTTTAAGCCCGGGCTTATGCAACCTTTTATTTAGTAGGTTGTCTTTAGTATTAATGTTAAGAGGTTAAAAAAAATTATTAACTAATAAATAGAAGCTATTATGTTTAAAAAAGTACTAATCGTTTTAATTATCTCAGCATTCATTCCTTTTAAAATGAATGCTGAATGGGTATCCTTGGATAAAAATAAAGTATCTAACAACCCTCCACAAGTTACACTAATCAGTAATGATGACAACAGCACTGTAATTAAGATTGAGATTTCGGGATTCAATGTAAAAGAACTTTTTACAGATGGAAAAACTTACCAGGCTGTCGATTTAATGACAGAAAGTGTTACAACTGAACCAGGCCTTCCTGAATTGTCATACATTGCGAAAGTATTGGCAATCCCTGATCAGTCAGGTGTTAGTATTGAAGTTTTGGAAACAGGAAATATTCAAACTTTTAAGAATATTTATTTACCTCCTGCACGCACAAGTTGGATTGAAGGGCATCCTGAAACACCATACTTAGAAAATCCTGAAGCATATAATTCATCAGGACCATATCCAAAAGAATTTGCCAGTGTTGACAATCCATCAATTTATCGTGATTTTCGTATTGCCCGTGTTTCTGTTTTTCCGATACGTTATTTTCCTGCAAAAAACGAAATTGAAGTTGCTTCTTCAATTACAATTCGTGTGAACTATGGTTCAGGAGAAGTCGTAAATCCGAAAACCAATGCAAGCAGAGCTATAAGTCCATCATTTGGGAAAATTTACAGAAACTTAATTTATAATTACCAGGAGGTTTTAGACGGACGCTATGGCGGTACTGAAGATGGCCGTGAGGTAATGTTATGTATAATGCCGGATGAATTCGTTGAAAGTTTTCAAATTTATGCTGATTGGAATCGTCAAAGTGGTACTGATATTCATATTACCAAATTTAGTGATATTGGTGCTAATTCCAGTAATCCCGACATTATTAAAGATCATATAAGCGATGCTTATAATAATTGGGAACATCCGCCTACTTATGTTTTAATGGTCGGTGACAAAGGCGTTTTTCCTACAAAGACCATAACTATGGATGGTTGGACTTTTGCTAACGAGAGTTACTTTGTTGAAATTGACGGTAACGACTTTTTCCCCGATTTATTTATAGGCCGTTTTACAAATCAGGGTGAGTTACGTTTACAGATTATGATTTATAAATATTTGTTATACGAAAAAACTCCTTATATAGAAGAAACCGATTGGTATCTGAAAGGAGTTTGTTGTTCAAATAATGCATATCAATCCCAAGTTGATACTAAACGATTTGCTGCAAAAGTTATGATGGAGGATGGAAATTTTATTTCCGTTGATACTTTAATGAGTGATGGTAGTCCCTGGGAAGATGATGAATGCTCAATGGGTGTAGAAGATATTATGGCTGTACTGGATGATGGACGAAGTTGGTTGAATTATAGGGGAGAAGGATGGACTTCCGGTTGGAATGCTAATTGCTATCACTTCTATAAATCAGATGTATATGACTTAGTGAATGGCCGTAAAATGCCTTTTGTAACAAGTATTGGCTGTGGTGTTGCTATGTTTGATTCCGGCACAGATAATTGCTTCGGTGAAGGATGGGTCCAAATGGGTGATTTTGATAATCCCGGGGGTGGAGTTGCTTTTATCGGTCCTACTACAAACACTCATACTACTTATAATAATAAGCTTGATATGGGAATTTATATTGGGATGTTCCAGAATGGATTGGATACTCCGGGTCAGGCACTTTTGGCCGGGAGAAATTATTTGTATGAAGTTTATGGAACAGACCCCTACGTTGAATATCATTTTAAAGTATATTGTGTTTTAGGTGATCCCAGCCTGCATATTTGGAAAGATATTCCGCAAGAAGTGAATATTGATTTTCCCGATACAATTCAGGTTGGTTTAAATCATCTCGAAATGGAAATTACATTTGATGCCTCAGGATTGCCTGTTGAAAACGCAGAACTTTGCTTAGTCGGGGATGAGTTTTTTGGAACATATATCAGCAACGAGAATGGTATGGTAATTATTGATATTGCCCCAGAAGTTGAGGAAATATTAACTTTAACGGTTCGCGGAGGAAATGTTTATCCTCTTCAGGATACTATGGTAGTAGCCCTGGCTACATCTCAGAATCTTCAATTAAATCTGGGCTATCAGTTCATTTCATCGAATCGCACACCCCAAAATCCCGACATGTTGGTAGTTTTGAATAATAATCTAAATGATAAACTTGATTTTGTTAGAAACTCTGAAGGTAATATGTTTAGAAAAATTGGCCCGACTTGGGTAAACGGCATAGGGGATTGGATAAGTACCGAAGGATATTTGTTTAAAATGAATGAATCTGATGTTTTAATAATTACCGGAGATGCAGTTAATCCTCAAACTCCAATTGAATTGAATGCAGGTTTTCAGTTTGTCAGCTATTTACCAAATGAAGCATTAAATGCTTTGGATGCATATAGCAGTATTTTAAATGATAACCTTGATTTTATAAGAAATTCAAATGGTAATGTATTAAGGAAAATCGGCCCGAATTGGGTAAATGGCATCGGTGATGTTTATCCCGGTGAAGGTTTATTAATCAATATGGTTTCCGACGATATTTTAATTTATAATACTTCTGATAATACAAAAAACATTTCTAAAGGAAAATCGACTCCTGCTCACTTCAATTTCGAAGGAGGTAATCCGGCCGATCCTGTTTATACTTTATATGTTTCAGGACTTGAAATAGGTGATGAAGTAGCTGCTTTTGATGGCGATAGAATGATAGGATCGATGAAAATATCATCAAATTATGTTTTTGATAATGAACTTCCTGTTTTCAGTACTTTATCTGAAGGCAAAGGCTATACAGAAGGAAATCCGATCATATTGAAAGTTTGGAATAATGCTTCAAATGATATTGAAAATGTAAGCTTTACAATGAATAATATTTCCAAAGCTTATACTGAAAATATTTATCCAAGTGAAGATGGACAGTTTAGTATTGTCAATATCACAAAATCAACAGTTAAAGAAAGTTCAATTACGATTTATCCAAACCCTGCCGAAGATGTAATAAATATTTCATGCTCCAGCCAGATCAATAAGGTTAGTATTTTCAATTTTGTCGGGCAAATAATTTATCAAGGAAATAGCTCGACTATAAACACAAGTAATTTTAAATCCGGTGTTTATATTATAAAAGTAGAAACAGATGCAAGTTCAACAACTGAAAAAATAACTATAAAATAAAAACAATTCCTTCGAATTTATTAAAGGCTGTTTTCTGTTGAAGGCAGCCTTTTTTTGTAAATACCGATTTATTAATGCGTTTGTTCAGAGAAAGATTAAATTTATAAGCAAATATTTTTGATTTTCTCAATAACTTCATTTGCCAGCTTATCAGCATTTTCTAAGGTGTCGCTTTCCGAATAAATCCTTATTATTGGTTCGGTATTCGATTTTCTCAAATGAACCCATTTTTTCCCAAATTCGATTTTTACACCATCAATTGTGTTTATCGGTTGATCTTTATATTCTTCTTTAATTTTATTAAGAATTTCATCAACATTCATTTCAGGTGATAATTGGATTTTGTTTTTTGAAATAAAATAATCGGGGTAAGATTTGCGAAGCTCAAGACAGCTTTTTCCAGATTTGGCTAAATATGTTAAAAATAAAGCAATTCCAACCAATGCATCGCGGCCATAATGAATTTCAGGATAAATTACGCCTCCGTTTCCTTCGCCACCGATTACAGCATTTTTTGATTTCATCATTTCAACAACATTGACCTCGCCGACAGCCGAAGCAAAATATTCACCACCTGAAGCTTCCGTGACATCACGCAAAGCCCTTGTTGACGACATATTTGAAACTGTGTTTCCTTTAGTGTTTTTCAGAACATAATCTGCAACAGCCACCAAAGTATATTCCTCGCCAAACATTGATCCGTCTTCGCAAACAATAGCAAGCCTATCGACATCGGGATCGACAACAAAACCAAGATCAGCTTTTTTATCAACCACAAGTTTTGAAATTTCTTTAAGATTTTCGGGTAAGGGTTCGGGATTATGAGGAAAATGCCCGTTAGGCTCGCAATAAAGTTTAATTATGTTTTTTACTCCCAAGGCTTCAAGCAACTCAGGTATTGAAATCCCTCCGGTTGAATTCACCGCATCTACTGCAATTGTGAAATTGGCTTTTTTAATAGCATAAACATCAACAAACTCCAGTTCTAAAATTTTATTAATATGATCTTGAATTGCAGATTTATATTCGGTATAAGAACCCAGGTGGTCAACTTCCGAAAAATTTATATCCGGAGAATCACCAATTCTTAAAACTTCTTCTCCATCATCAGCTGATAAAAACTCCCCTTTATTATTCAGAAGTTTAAGTGCATTCCATTGTTTGGGATTATGGCTTGCCGTAAGAATTATTCCGCCATCGGCATTCATTTCGGTAACAGCTACTTCAATTGTTGGCGTGGTGGACAAGCCTGCATCAATAACATCCGCTCCAATTCCCATCAAAGTACCGCAAACAAGATTGTTAACCATTACACCAGATATCCTTGCATCACGGCCAACAACAATTCTAATCTTCTCTTTATCACATTGCTTCTTATTGAATATTGCATAAGCCGCCGTGAATTTCACTATATCAAAGGGGCTTAGTCCTTCACCCTGATTTCCACCTATTGTTCCTCTTATTCCTGATATTGATTTTATTAATGTCATTGAATTGATTTTTTGATTTTTTGCAAAATTAACCGTTTTTCGATATTTCAATTAAGAAATTATTAAGTTAATCAGGTATTGTCAATTCCTAAAATACTTGATTATTCTAAAATCCAAAATGTTTATTTATTACTTTATAGTATTTTTTTTTTCATAAAACATCGTCATAATATTTTTAGATAGAGCTTCTGCAACCTTCTTTAATATCAATTGTCTTTATTAAAATTAATTAATTTAGACGAAATTTTATTTATTTATGAAAAAAGAGGCTACAATGTTTAATAAACTCTTAATCATTTTAATTATTTCAGCATTCATTCCTTTTAAAATGAACGCTGAATGGGTTTCGTTGGATAAAAATAAAGTATCGAAAATCCCTCCAAAAGTTACACTTATCAGCAATGATAACAGCAGCACTATAATTAAAATTGAGCTTTCGGGATTTGATATAAAGTCATTATTAAAAGAAGGAAAAACTTACCAGGTTGTTGATTTAATGACAGAAATTTCCTTAAATGAATCGGGTTTTCCCGCCTTGCCTCATATCGCAAAAATATTGGCCATACCTGATAATTCGGCTGTTTCGCTTGAAGTTATTGAAACAGGCGATATTCAAACATTCCAGAATATTTATTTGCCTCCGGCACGAGTAAGTTGGTTCGAAGGCCAACCTGAATCTCCTTACACAGAAAATCAGGTGGCATATAATTCTAATGATATTTTTCCTAAAGAACTTGCAAGCATAGACTCGCCTTCGATTTTTCGTGATTTGCGCATTGCACGTCTTTCTGTTTATCCTATGCGTTATATTCCTGCAAAAAAGGAATTACAAACAGTTTCTTCAATTACAGTCAGGATTAATTACAGTGAAGGTGAGGTTGTGAATCCTAAAACAACTGCACGAAAAGCTATTAGCCCCTCATTCGGGAAATTATACCGCAGTTTTATTTTTAATTATCAGAATGTTTTGGACAATCTTTACGATGGTAATGAAAGTGGCCGGGAGTTAATGTTATGTATTATGCCTGATGAATTTGTCGAAACCTTCCAACAATATGCCGAATGGAATCGCCGAAGTGGTACTGATATACATATAACAAAATTTAGCGACATTGATGCTAACTCGAATAATCCCGATATTATCAAAAATCATATCATCGATGCATACTATAATTGGGAGCATCCTCCAACTTATGTATTAATAATAGGTGATGATGGTATCTTTCCAAAAAAAATCGTGGATTACGGTTATTCATTTCCTAATGAGGATTACTTTGTAGAAATAGATGGAAACGACCACTTCCCGGAAATGATGATAGGCCGTTTTACTAATCAAAATGATTATCGCCTGCAAGTAATGGTAAATAAATTTATTATGTATGAAAAATATCCTTATACGGGTGATACTGCATGGTTTAAAAAAGGAATTTGCTGTTCAAATAATGCTTATGAATCTCAAGTAGAAACCAAACGTTTTGTTGCCGGCCTGATGATGGAGGATGGTGGTTTTACATCTGTTGACACATTAATGAGCGATGGGGAGGAATGGGGAAGCGAATGCACAATGGATTTAGATGATGTTATTGAGGCAATTAATGATGGGCGAAGTTATTTAAACTATCGGGGTGAAGGATGGCACTCAGGATGGAATGCTAATTGTTACGGTTTTTATCAATCAGATGTTAATGGCCTGGAGAATGGACAGCAATTTACTTTTGTGACAAGTATTGGCTGTGGAGTTGCCATGTTCAACGGAGGGGGTAATTGTTTTGGCGAAGCATGGATTGAATTAGGTTCTTTAGAGGATTATTCGGGAGGAGGCTGTGCTTTTGTTGGCCCTACTTCCAATACACATACAACTTACAATAATAAAATAGATAAAGGTATTTATGTGGGAATGTTCCAGGAAGAAATGGACACTCCCGGTCAGGCTTTGCTACGAGGGAAATTTTATATGTATGAGATTTTCGGAACAGATCCCTGGGTAGAATATCATTACAGAGTATTCTGTGTTTTGGGAGATCCCAGCCTGCATATTTGGAAAGATGTTCCACAAGAAGTAAATGTCAATTATCTCGATACAATCACTGTAGGACTTAGTCATCTTGAAGTAGAAATAACTTTTGCTTCAACGGGATTAGCTGTTGAAAACGCTCAACTTTGTTTAACCGGGGAAGAATTCTTTAGAACATATTATAGCAATTCTTCAGGTATGGTTATAGTTGATATTACCCCTGAAGTTGAGGAAACATTGTCGGTTATTGTTCGTGGAGGGAATGTATATCCTTATCAGGGAGCTATAGAAGTTATATCCTCACAATTCCAAAGCATTCAGTTAAATACAGGTTATCAGTTTATTTCATCAAATCGTTCGCCTGAAAATCCTGATATGCTTGAGGTATTGGAAGATAATCTTAACGATAATCTTGATTTTGTTAGAAATACAGAAGGAAATATGTTCAGGAAAATTGGCCCGGATTGGGTAAATGGAATCGGTGATTGGATAAACACCGAAGCTTATCTTTTTAGAATGATCAATCCTGATTTCCTGGTGATTCATGGTGATACCGTTGATCCACAAACTTCTATCGAATTGACTACAGGCTATCAATTTGTCAGTTACTTGCCAAATGAAACATTGAATGCTTTGGATGCATTTGGCAGTATTTTAAATAATAACCTTGATTTTATAAGAAATTCAGGAGGAAATGTATTAAGAAAAATCGGCCCTGTTTGGGTAAATGGTATCGGTGATGCAAATCCCGGTGAAGGATATTTAATTAATATGTTTTTGGGTGATGTTTTAATTTATAATGTTTCCGAGAATACAAAAAGTCTCAAAAAAGAAAAACCTTCCCCCGTACAATTTAATTTCGAAGGTGGTAATCCGGCCGATGCTGTTTATACTTTATATGTTTCAGGCCTTGAAATTGGAGATGAAGTGGCAGCTTATGATGAACATATTATGGTTGGAGCAATGAAAATATCTTCAAATAATGTTTTTGAAAATGAGCTTCCTGCTTTCCGCACACTATCTGAAGGCAAAGGTTATTCTGAGGGAAATCCGATTATATTAATACTTTGGAATAATGCTTCAAATAATGTCGAAAACATAGGCTTTACAATGGAAAATGTTTCCAAAGCTTATACTGAAAAAATATATCCGAATGAAGACGGACAATTCAGCATTGTTAATATCACAAAATCAACAGTTAAAGAAAACTCAATTACTATATTTCCGAATCCAGCCGAAGATGTAATAAATATTTCGAGCCCGGATCAGATCAATAATATTACGATTTTCAACTTTGTCGGGCAAATACTTTATAGCGGAAATGATGTTAAAATCAACACAAGTAATTTCAAGTCCGGTGTTTATATTATCAAAGTTGAAACAGATGAAAGTTCAACAACTGAAAAAATTACTATCAAATAAATCTAATTCCTGGGAATTTAATAAAGGCTGTTTTCTGTTGAAGGCAGCCTTTTTTGCACATAAAGATTTGAAAAAAAATCTACATTCAGTAAAAGATTTAGTTTTAGGATCCAGTTTTTGATTTTCTCAAATGTATCCATTGTTTTTTCCTAAATCATTATCATAATATTTTTAGATAGAGCTTCTGCAACCTTCTTTAATATCAATTGTCTTTATTAAAATTAATTAGACGAAAAGATATTTTTTTATGAAAAAAGAGGCTACGAAGTTTAAAAAACTATTAATTATTCTATTCATTTCAGTATTTATACCATTTAAAATGAACGCTGAATGGGTTTCGTTGGATAAAAATAAAGTATCGAAAATTCCTCCAAAAGTTACACTTATCAGCGATGATAACAGCAGCACAATAATTAAAATTGAGTTATCGGGATTCAACATAAAAGAAATTAATACAGAAGGAAAAACTTATCAGGCTGTTGATTTAATGACAGAAATTTTCTCATCAGAAACAGGCTTCCCTGATTTGCCATATATTGCAAAAATACTGGCAATACCGGATCAATCAGGTGTTTCAGTTGAAGTTATTGAAACAGGCGATATTCAAACGTTCAAGAATATTTATTTGCCTCCGGCACGAGTTAGTTGGTTTGAAGGACAGCCTGAATCTTCTTACACAGAAAATTCGGAAGCTTATAATTCTACTGATATTTATCCTAAAGAACTTGTAAAAATAGACCCGCCTTCGATTTTTCGTGATTTTCGTATTGCACGTCTTTCTGTTTTTCCTATGCGTTATATTCCCGCAAAAAAGGAATTACAAACATTTTCTTCAATAACAGTCAGGATTAATTATGGTGAAGGTCAAGTTGTGAATCCCAAAACAACAGCACGAAAGACTATTAGCCCCTCATTCGGTAAATTATATCGCAGTTTTATTTTTAATTATCAAAATGTTTTAAACAATTTATACAATGGTAATGAAAATGGCCGTGAGTTAATGTTATGTATTATGCCTGATCAATTTGCAGCAAGTTTTCAAGAATATGCTGATTGGAATAGACAAAGCGGTACGGACATACATATAACAAAATTCAGTGATATCAATGCTAATTCCAATAATGCGAGTATTATTAAAAACCATATTGCTGATGCATACCATAATTGGGAACACCCTCCAACTTATGTTTTAATTGTTGGTGATGCCGGTGTATTTCCGAAAAAAATTGTGCATTATGACTATTCATTCCCTAATGAGGATTATTTTGTGGAGATAGATGGTGATGATCATTTCCCGGAAATGATGATTGGGCGTTTTACTAATCAGAATGATAACGAAATGCAAGTTATGATAAATAAATTTTTGATTTATGAAAAAACTCCTTATACAAATAATACAGATTGGTTTAAGAAAGGCATTTGCTGTTCAAATAATGATTATGAATCACAAGTAGAAACCAAAAGGTTTACAGCAAGTTTAATGATGAACTATGGCCATTTTCTTTCAGTAGATACTTTAATGAGCGATGGCTCTCCCTGGGGTGGAGGCTGCTCAATGAATGTTGGTGATATTATGGATGCCATTAATGATGGGAGAAGTTATTTAAACTATCGCGGTGAAGGTTGGTACTATGGTTGGTATGCAAATTGTTACGATTTTTTTACCACGAATGTTTCAAACCTAAACAATGGTGAAAAATTTACCTTTGTAAGTAGCATTGGCTGTGGTGTTGCTATGTTTGACACCTATGGTGGTAATTGCTTTGGCGAAGAATGGCTGGAAATGGGCTCATTAGAAGAACCAAGAGGCGCTTGTGCTTTTGTTGGCCCGACTTCCAACACGCATACAACATATAACAACAAGATAGATAAAGGTATCTATATGGGAATGTTTCAAGAAGGAATGGACACGCCGGGACAGGCTCTTCTACGAGGAAAATTTTATATGTACGAGGTTTTCGGAACGGATTACTGGGTAGAATATCATTATCGGGTTTATTGTGTTTTGGGAGATCCCAGCATACATATTTGGAAAGATGTTCCAAGAGAAGTAAATATTAGTTATCCGCCTTTGATTCAGGTGGGTAATAGCCAAGTGGAATGTACAGTTTCATTCGCTAATTCGGGATTGCCGGTACCAGATGCTCAGGTTTGTCTAGCAGGTGTTGATGTATTTGCAACAGATTATTGTAACCCTGAAGGTAAAGTTTTCCTTGATATTAATCCCCAAATAGAGGAAACCTTGTATGTAAGCGTTCGCGGTGGAAATGTTTATACTTACCAAGCAACGCTTGAAGTTGTTTCTTCAACTTTTCAGGAGATTGATTTAGAATTGGGTTATCAATTTGTTTCATCAAACCACTCGCCTGAAAATCCCGATATGCTTGATGTTTTGCAAAATAATCTAAATGATAATCTTGATTTTGTTAGAAATTCACAAGGTACTATGTTAAGAAAGATTGGCCCGAATTGGGTTAACGGTATAGGCGATTGGATAGGTACTGAAGGATATCTTTTTAGGATGAATGAAGCAGATAACCTACAAGTTTACGGTGATGTTATTGACCCTCAGACTTCAATTGCTTTGACAACAGGATACCAATTTGTAAGCTATTTACCAAATGAAACATTGAATGCAATGGATGCATTTAGTAATATTTTAAATGATAATCTTAATTATATCAGAGGCTCCGGAGGAAATGTATTAAGAAAAATAGGTCCGATTTGGGTTAACGGATTAGATGATGTAAATCCCGGTGAAGGATTTTTAATTAATATGGCTTCTGATGATATTTTAATTTATAATCTTACAAAAAGTTTAAATATTAGTTCAAAGAAAAAATCTCTTCCTAAGCAATTTGAAGTAGTTGAGGGTAATCCCGCCGATCCTGTGTTTACATTATACGTTGCCGGCCTTGAGCTTGGAGATGAAGTAGCAACCTTCGACGGAGAAAAATTAATTGGATCAACAAAAATTTCATCTAATAATCTTTTTGATAATGAACTTCCTGTTTTCAGTACTTTATACGATGGACAAGGTTATGTTGAAGGAAATCCCATAATATTGAAAATTTGGAATAATTCCACAAACAATATTGAAAACGCAAGCTTTACATTGGAAAATATTTCCAAAGCTTATACTGAAAATATTTATCCAAGTGAAGACGGACAATTTAGTATTGTTACTATCACAAAATCAACAGTTAAAGAAAACTCAATTAGTATTTATCCAAATCCTGCCGAAGATGTAATAAATATTTCGAGTCCGGATCAGATCAATAATATTAAGATTTTCAACTTTGTTGGGCAAATGCTTTATAGCGGAAATGATGTTACAATCAATACAAGTAATTTCAAGTCCGGTGTTTATATTATCAAAGTTGAAACAGATGAAGGAACAGTAATTGAAAAGATAAAGGTGAAATGAGAGAATGCTAAAATAATAATGATCCTAAAATCTTTGTGAAATAGCTATAACACAGTTTACACAAAGTATCCTCTAAGTTTCACAAAGAAAAGCTTCATACATAAGGTTTCCAACCCTTTCGGGGATTTGAAACCTTTACGTTGGGTTTCAAATCCCCACAGGGTTTGGAAACCCAAAATACAAAAAATCAATACCTGTGAATTAATGCTTTACAAGTATTTTTAGGAGGGATGACGAAAACAGGAGTAAAGTAGGACAACTGCTTGATTGAACTATCCTGTAAAACAAGATTTTTATAAGCTAAAAAAGAATGGATCCCAACGAAAATTCCTCTTTATATATAATTGTATACATAATATCAGGCACTTAATTTATGCAACCTTTTTTTATATCAATTGTCTTTTATAGAACTTAATTAAATTAGAAAAAAATATTTATTAATGAAAAATGACTCACATGTTTAAAAAACTACTAATTATTCTAATCATTGCAGCATTCATACCATTTAAAATGAATGCAGAATGGGTATCCTTGGATAAAAATAAAACAACGAAAAATCCTCCGAAAGTTACAATACTCAGCGATGACAACAGCAGCATGCTAATTAAAGTTGAATTACCCGGATTTAATCTAAAAGAAATTAACGCAGATGGAAAAACATATCAAGTTGTTGATTTAATGTCAGAAATATTCACCTCAGAAACAGGTTTTCCTGATTTACCACATATTGCAAAAATTCTGGCTATACCTGATCAGTCAGGTGTTACGGTTGAAGTTATTGAAACCGGCAAAATACAAACATTCAAAAATGTTTATTTGCCTCCGGCACGATTAAGTTGGTTTGAAGGACAACCCGAAACTTCTTATACAGAAAATCAGGAAGCTTATAATTCTACTGATGTTTATCCCAAAGAACTGGCAAAAATAGACGCACCATCAATTTTTCGTGATTTTCGTATTGCTCGTCTTTCCGTTTTTCCTATCCGATATATTCCGGCAAAAAGGGAGTTACAAACAATTTCTTCAATTACCGTAAGAATTAATTATGGAGAAGGTGAAATTATTAATCCTAAAACTAATGCAAGCAGAGCAATCAGCCCCTCCTTTGGAAAGCTGTATCGCAGCTTCATTTTTAACTATCAGAACGTATTAGATAGACTTTACGGTGGTAGTGAGGAAGGCCGGGAAGTAATATTATGTATTATGCCTGATATGTTTGTAGAAAGTTTTCAGATTTATGCCGATTGGAAACGTCAAAGCGGAACAGACGTTCACATAACAAAATTTAGCGACATTGGAGCAAATTCCAGCGATGCTTACATAATTAAAGATCATGTTACGGATGCATTTCACAATTGGGAGAATCCGCCGACTTATGTTTTACTTATAGGTGATAAAGGTGTCACCCCGAGATATACAGTTCATTATGATTATTCATTTGCTAATGAAGATTATTTTGTTGAAATTGACGGCGATGACCATTTCCCTGAAATGATGATAGGACGTTTTACTAATCAAGGGGATTATCGTATGCGGGTAATGATTAATAAATTTTTGAAGTATGAAACAGATCCTTATGTTGAAGATACAGATTGGTTTAAAAAGGCAACCTGTTGTTCAAATAATGCTTATGAATCACAAGTGGAAACCAAACGGTTTGCTGCCAATTTACTGACTGAAGATGGTGGTTTTGATGTAGATACATTGATGAGTGATGGCTCAGGCTGGGGAGGACAAGGCTGCTCTATGGAATTAGAAGATATTATCGAAGACATTAATGAAGGAAGAAGTTATTTAAACTATCGCGGTGAAGGTTGGACCAGTGGTTGGTCAGCGAATTGCTACTCGTTTTATAAATCAGATGTCTCCGATCTCGTCAATGGTGAAAAATTTACTTTTGTTACAAGTATTGGCTGTGGCGTTGCAATGTTTGATGATGGTCAAAATAATTGCTTTGGCGAAGAATGGGTTCAAATGGGAGAGATAGATGAGTTTAGAGGGGGTTGTGCTTTTGTTGGCCCTACTTCAAATACTCATACAACATATAACAACAAGATAGATAGAGGTATTTATATGGGAATGTTTCAAGAAGGAATGGATACTCCCGGCCAGGCTCTCTTGAGAGGGAAATTTTATATGTACGAAGTTTTTGGAAACGATTCATGGGTAGAATACCATTACAGAGTTTTTTGTGTTTTGGGAGATCCAAGCATCCATATTTGGAAAGATGTTCCAAGGGCTGTGAATGTCGATCATCCGGCCTCAATTCCTATTGGATCCAATCAACTTGAAATAACAATAACATTCGCCTCTTCAGGATTAGCTGTTGAAAATGCCGAGCTGTGTATAGCCGGAAATGAATTATTTATTACCGGAACAAGTAATGAAGAAGGGAAAGTAATTATTGATTTTGAAGCGCCCATAGAAGAAACACTAACAGTAACTTTTCGCGGAGGAAATGTAATTCCTTATCGAGGAACTATGGAAGTTGTTCCCTCAACATCACAGGAAATAGAATTAGACTTGGGCTATCAATTTGTCTCATCCAATCGCTCTCCTGAAAATCCTGATATGCTTGTAGTTTTGGAAAATAATTTAAACGATAACCTTGATTTTGTTAGAAATTCTGAAGGGGGTATGTTTAGAAAAATCGGCCCGAATTGGGTGAACGGCATAGGTGATTGGATTAGTACCGAAGGTTATCTCTTTAAAATGAACCAAACTGATGATTTAACAGTTTATGGTGGCATTATTGATCCTCAAACCCCGATAGAATTAACTACCGGTTTTCAATTTGTAAGTTATTTACCGAATTTTTCATCAAGTGCATTGGAAGCATTTAACGGTATTTTAAATGAGAATCTTAATTTTATTAGAAACTCAGGTGGTAATGTATTAAGGAAAATAGGCCCTGTTTGGGTAAACGGAATTGGTGATGCAAATCCCAGTGAAGGCTTTTTAATAAATATGTTTTCCGATGATATTTTAATTTATAATGTCTCTGAAAATACCAAAAATTTATCATATGAAAAACCTCTACCTGTTCGTTTTAATTTCAATGGGGGTAATCCGGCTGATGCGGTTTATACATTATATGTTTCAGGTTTGGAAATTGGAGATGAAGTCGCAGCTTTTGACGGTGATAAAATGATAGGGGCATTAAAAATATCATCAACTTATGATTTTGATAATGAGCTTGCTGTTTTCAGCACTTTATCAGAAGGCAAAGGTTATGTTGAAGGAAATCCGATAATATTGAAAGTTTGGAATCATGGTTCAGAGGATGTTGAAAACGTTGAATTTACAATGGAAAATATTTCTAATGCTTACGATGGAAATGTTTATCCAACCGGAGACGGTCAATTTAGCATCGTTAATATTACAAAATCGACAGATAGAGAAGAATCAATTACGATTTATCCTAACCCAGCCGAAAATGTAATTAATATTTCCGGTCCGAACCAAATCAACAATGTTACGATTTTCAATTTTTTCGGACAAAAGGTTTATAATGGGGAAAGTAATATTATAAACACTACTAATTTCAAGGCAGGTGTTTATATTATTAGGATTGAAACAACAAAAGGTTTAATATCCGAAAAAATAACTATTAAATAAGATTATAATATACGAATTCATTAAGGCTGCTTTCTGTTGAAGGCAGCCTTGAAAAATTCAAAAAGGCTATGAACTTAGTAAAAATACGAGATACCATAATTTAAACTTAGAATAAGGTCGAATACGGTTTTTTGCCACAACATGAGCAACCTTTGCTAAGATTATGTGTCTTTAGTATTGAAAAATAGAAATGAATTTATTTATAAATAAAAAATATGACTACTGTGTTTAAGAAACTCCTAATTATTCTATTTATTTCGGCATTCATTCCTTTTAAAATGAACGCTGAATGGGTATCTTTGGATAAAAATAAAGTATCAAATACCCCACCTAAAGTTACAATACTCAGCGATGATAACAATAGCACTATAATTAAAATTGAGATATCGGGATTTAATGTAAAGGAATTGCTAACAGATGGAAAAACATACCAATCTGTTGATTTACTAACAGAAATATTCTCTACAAAACCCGGTTACCCAGAGTTGCCATATATTTCAAAAGTTTTGGCAATACCTGATCAGTCAGGTGTTTCAGTTGAAGTATTAGAAACAGATAATATCCAAACATTCAGTAATATATATTTGCAACCGGCGCGATTAAGTTGGATTGAGGGACAGACGGAATCTCCTTATTTGGAAAATCCGGAAGCCTATCAATCTACTGATGTTTTCCCAAACGATTTTGCAGAAGTAGAGCCACCCTCAATTTTTCGTGATTTTCGCATTGCACGTGTCTCGATTTTCCCGGTTCGTTATATTCCCGCAAAAAATGAGTTGCAAGTAGTTTCTTCAATTACAATTCGGATTAACTATGGTACTGATGAGGTAGTGAACCCTAAAACTACATCAAGAAAGGCAATTACTCCTTCCTTTGCAAAGCTTTATCGTAGTTTCATTTTTAATTATCAGAATGTATTAGACAATCTTTATGATGGTAAAGAAGACGGCCGGGAAGTAATATTATGTATTATGCCGGATGAGTTTGCGGGAAGCTTTCAGGATTATGCTGACTGGAAACGGCAAAGCGGCACAGACGTACATTTAACTAAATTTAGCGACATTGGAGCTAATCCAAACAATCCGATAATCATCAAAGACCATATTTCAGATGCTTATAATAATTGGGAGTTTCCTCCAACTTATGTGCTAATCGTTGGTGACGACGGTGTTTTTCCAAAAAAAATCGTAACTTATCCTGAATATTCATTCCCAAATGAAGATTATTTTGTTACGGTAGATGGAGATGATTTCTTACCTGAAATGATGATAGGCCGTCTTACTAATCAGAATGACTATAGTTTGCAGATAATGCTAAATAAGTTTTTGTTATACGAAAAAAATCCATATACTGAAAATCCGGCTTGGTTTAAAAAAGCTGTATGTTGTTCAAATAATGCATATGAATCGCAAGTTGAAACTAAAAGATTTGCAGCAACCGTAATGCTTGAAGATGGTGGTTTTACATCAGTTGACACACTTATGAGTGACGGTACCGAATGGGGAACCGACTGTTCAGTAGGTATAGATGATATTCTTGATGCCATAAACGATGGGCGAAGTTATTTAAATTTTCGCGGTGAAGGTTGGTCATATGGTTGGTATGCGAATTGTTATGATTTTTTCACTTCGGATGTTTCCAGTCTTAACAATGGTCAAAAACTTACTTTTGTTACAAGTATTGGATGTGGTGTTGCAATGTTTAACGCCAATGAAGGAAACTGTTATGGTGAGGAATGGCTTGAATTAGGTTCATTAACAAATCCAAGAGGTGCTTGTGCTTTTGTTGGCCCTACTTCAAACACCAATACAACATATAATAACAAGATAGATTTAGGTATCTATACGGGAATGTTTCAAGAGGGAATGGACACTCCCGGCCAGGCATTATTGCGTGGAAAACTTTTTATGTACGACATTTTCGGCCCTGAGTACTACACCGAATATCATTATAAAGTTTATTGTATTTTAGGAGATCCCAGCATACATATTTGGAAGGATGTTCCATTAGATGTGAATGTTGATCATGTAACTTCTGCTCCTGTTGGGTATAGCCAATCGGAAATTACAATTACATTCGCTTCTTCAGGATTAGCTGTAGCAGATGCAGAGGTTTGCATAAGCGGAAGTGATGTTTTTGTTACCGGTATTAGTGATAATACAGGTAAGGTACTTCTCGGTTTTACACCCGAAACTCATGGAACCTTGACGGTAACAGTTCGCGGAGGGAATGTGGTTCCTTATCAGGGAACAATAAACGTTACCCAGACAGGAGAACAGGTTGGATCTGACGGAGATCCTGTAATTGTGGATATTGATGGGAATACAGATGGCTTTATTAATCCCAATGAAAATTGCAATATTACTTTTACTCTTAAAAATTGGGGAACACAAACTGCAAGCAATGTTCAGGCTACTCTTTCAGTAGTCGAAACCGATTATGTAGATATAATAACTACTGATCCGGTAAGTTTTGGTAATCTTGCTTCAGGCGGCTCATTTACAGGAATACCATTTCAATTTTTTATAAAACCTAATTGTCCGGTAGGTCAAATAATTACTTTAGAATTAAATGTTAGCAGTAATGCCAACTCATGGTACTATAAATATCCGGAAGAGGTAATGGGATGTGTTTTAATGTATGAATACTCTCTGGTAAATGATGAAGGTGCTTCGAAAAGAAATTACCGAATGGATCCCGGTGAGACTGTAGAATTATATATTTCAATCGCCAATATAGGCGTTGATATGGCCCCTAATGTAATGGGTGTTTTAAGTAGCAACGACCAGTATATCACTATTGAAGATTCCCATGGATCATTTGGGAACTTAGACATTGATTCATCTGAAATTAATACAGGGAATCCTTTTGTTGTAAGCGTTGATCCTTCTTGTCCTACAAAGTACTTCGCTGAATATTCTTTGACGCTATATACACAGGATGGAAATTATCCATATGAAACAGATCATAGCTTAACAATCCCTGTTGCTTTACCTGTTCCTACAGATTTCACGGGGCCAGATGATTACGGCTATTATGCTTATTCCATTTTTGATACTCTTTTTGAACAAGTGCCTGTTTATGATTGGTTTGAAATAGCAGAAATAGGTACGCAAATAAACATACCTGCCTCTGTTAGTGATTATACCGAGACAGTAAGTTTACCGTTTGCTTTTAAATATTACGGAATTGATTATTCCCAACTTCGAATAAGTACGGATGGTTGGATTGCTTTCGGTAGCGGTTCACAAATTGCTCCTGTAAATACATCTCTACCAAACAATGATAATGTAAATTGTATGGTTGCACCTTTCTGGGATGATTTATATGATGTAGCAAATGAAGGTGGTAAAATTTTCTATTATAATGATGATGCAAACAAACGATTTATAATCGAATGGGATAGCATCGGACATAAAAACAATTTTGAACATAAAAATGAGTTTTTTCAGGCAATATTATTAGATCCTGCCTATCATTTAACCGCAAGCGGAGATGGTGAAATCATTTTTCAATATAAAAAAGTTAGACAATTTGAAAGTGAGACCACAGGTATAGAAAACCAATCGCAGGACATTGGCCTGCAATATGTTTTTGATAATACCTATGATACAACTGCTTCTACTTTAATGAGTGAATTCGCAATAAAATTCACTACGGAAATGCCCTTTATTCCAATAATATCCGGTATTGAGGAAGACTTTGAGGTCGATAATATTTTCTCAGGTGCATCAAATTTAAAACAAAACTACCCTAATCCATTTAGTTCAAGTACTTTGATAAACTATTCAGTACCAAAACTCAGCAATGTAACTCTTAATATTTATAATATAAGCGGAGAGTTGGTGCGAACGCTTCAGAATGGAAAACAAAACCCGGGAAAATATTCTGTAGAATGGCATGGATTAAATGATTATGGAATTCGTATGAACTCTGGAATTTATTTTTATCGTCTTAAAACAGAAAGCTTTATTGAAACTATGAAAATGTTTATGTTAAAATAACCTGAACCATTATAAGAATACCAAATGTATAGTTTTTACATTTTATTGATATTGATAATTGTTGCGGCAATTGTGGGTTTGATCGAATTTGTTCGTCATCAAAAACGAATTTATTCAATTC
>Ga0222665_1000571_pt1 | contig 21333 bp, 11 predicted proteins | sample AntAcemetagen653_FD_179853 | JGI IMG/M metagenome (GOLD analysis project Ga0222665, IMG submission 179853) | Saline water microbial communities from Ace Lake, Antarctica - #653 | ecosystem: Environmental > Aquatic > Non-marine Saline and Alkaline > Saline | place: Antarctica: Ace Lake...
CAATGGTTTTTTCGCAGCAAATATTATTTTGCAAAGAACAAATTCCTTTGCATGGAACAAAGTATCAAACAATCAAAATACAGCTCAACAAATTGAAATAGAAGAAATTTATAAGTTTGATAATGAGCATTTTATTAAATTACAAAACAATTCACCCATCACTTTAGATTTATCTTATTGTTATATTCAATCCGGGCAATATTATCAGAGATTTATACTACCCGAAAATACTATCATTGAAGGAAACAGTAGTTTGTTTGTTACGACAAATCGAAGATTTGCAAATTATTTTTTTGAAGGCAATCCCTGTGTTGGAAATTTATTTTTTGATATTTTAATAGCTGATACCGTAAAACTGCTTTCTCCGGTATTTACTGAAATTTCCTCTAAAATTTGTGAAGAATACTCAAATGTTGATACCGTCTTAACTAACATAATGATAAATGAAATTAATTATCATTCTGCTACTGAGTTTAACACGGGTGATTGGATAGAACTCTATAATTTAGAGAATTTTGCTGTGGATTTGTCGGGATGGATTTTAAAGGATGAAGATGATTTACACTCTTTCATTATACCGGAAGGTACCTTAATTGACACGAATGGATACTTAGTATTATGCGAAAACTTAAATGAATTTAAAAGTCTTAATCCACAGGTTTTAAATTGTATTGGTGATCTTGGATTCGGACTATCTGGTAATGGAGAGTTGATAAGACTGTATAATTTTGTCGAAATTTTAGTTGATTCTCTTGTTTTTGATGATGAAGCACCCTGGCCCACCGAACCTGATGGCAACGGGCCGACTTTAGAATTGATAAATCCTGAACTCGATAATTCAATACCTGAAAGCTGGAAGTCATCTTCTGATTATGGTACTCCCGGTGAATCAAACTCCGTAAGCGGTATTTCTGATAACGGTACTAGTTTCTTCTTGCAAAGTAAACCTAACCCATTTAAAACTGAATCAATAATAAATTATTCTGTTTCAAAAGCAAGAAATGTTCAGATATTTATTTATAATGTTCATGGACAATTGATTGGGATATTAGTTGATAAATTCCATCCTTTAGGAAATTATTCAGTTAAGTGGAAACCTGAAAATTGTCATCCAGGATTATTTTTTATTGAACTGAAAATTGACAATATTTCGGTTAAAACTTTAAAAATCATAAATGTTAAATAAAGTTATGAAGATAAAATACCTTTTGATTTTATTATTATTTGTTTCATTTACAACCACTTTATTTTCTCAATTTAAAGCTGAAATTATAGTTCCAGAAAGAATTAAATCAGGAGAGAATGTTACAATTGTCGTAAATATTTTAAATGAAGATAATACTATAAATACAAACCTTACGGACGATTTTGTGGTTTCTTCAGATTTTGCTTCATTAAATAATAACATAGTTTCAATAAAAAAAGGAAAGGGATCATTAACAACTCAAATAATTACTGATAATAATTTTGAACTATTTATTGAAAACTTTATTGGTCATGCAACAGTTATTCTTAATAATAGTATTCCTGAAATTGTTATTAACGGTAATATTTCTCAAAATGAATATTGGACATCGGATTATGATTATTATATAACAGACGATTTAACTATATCCGAAGGAGTAGAAGTTCGTATTGAAAAAGGTATGAAAATTTTTCTCGGCGAGAATGTTAATGTTTTTGTTGATGGTAAAATAACTGCTGAAGGAACTATTAATAAACCTATTCTGTTTTCTTCTGTTCAATGGGAATTATCTTGGGGTGGAATAGAGATTAATAGTTTGAACGACACTTCACAGATTCAATATTGTTTTTTTACTAATGGGGGAGGAAACCCTGATTTCTTATTTGGACATTCAAACAGTCAAGCCGTTATTAAAGTTAATAATTCTTATCTTGAAGCTAAATCCTGTTTTTTTATTGACAATAAAGGGAAGGCATTGGGAAGCACATTAAGCAACATTTCTTTGGACAATTGTTTGATTTCTAGGTGCGATATGGGAGGAGAATTTCACAATTCAATTGTAAATATTTCAAATACTTATGTTTTGGAAATTCCAAACGATGATGGAATTATTGTCGATGATGATAACGACTGTTTTTATTTTTATGGTGTTTTTCCTAATTCAAATGAATCTTCTGCTGTTGAAAATTCTGTTTTAATTTCAGGAAAAGATGACGGTATTGATCATAATGGGGCAAATTTAAAAATTAGCAATTGTTGGATTGAGAACTTTTTTCATGAAGGAATTGCATGTTCTAATCAAAATTTTGTTGAAATAATTAATACTTTAGTAAAAGGATGCGAGCAGGGTATTGAGGCAGGATATGGCTCTCCTCAGGTTTATGTTGATCATTGCGTATCAGTTGAAAATGAAATTGGTTTACGTTTTGGTGATTCTTACACAACAGGATGCACAGGGCAAATGTCAGTTATGAATACTATTGTTTATGGAAATGATGATAATATTAGAAATTTCGACTTGGCAACTCAGGACAGTGTATCAAATGGAATAATGATTAGTTATTCAATAACAAATGATGAGGACTATAATAATTATCCGCACTGTATTTCAGGAATTCCGATCTTTGATAATGATTTTGGTTTGATGCCCGGATCACCTGGTATTGGAATGGCAAGCGATGGAAGTAATATGGGATTACTCAGTGATACAATTTCCCCAATTGAATATTATTATATAGATAATGAAAAATGTTTTATTCAAAATTTCCCAAATCCATTTTACTCAAATACTAAAATAGAATATGTAATCCCATTTGATGGAGTTGTGGAAGTAAGTGTGTTGAATCTGAATAATGAACTTATTAAAAAATTTATTCGAAAGCACGAACAACCAGGTAAATATTCAATAAAATGGGAGCCGCAAAATATTAGTGCCGGTATATATTTTTTATCCTTAAAATTAAATGGAATATTAACTCAAACAAGAAAAACTATATTATTAAAATAAATTTAGAAGAAGTATTAGATGAAGAAGCAATTAATTTTATTTTTTTCAATCCTGCTAATTAGCTTTCTGGCCGAAGCCCAGGTGAAAGAATATTACATCACATGCGATCCGTCTGATTTTATTCATATTTATCAAAACTTCAATGAAGATATTTATATCCCAATCTCATTGTCATTTCAGGGAACTACCTGGGAGAATACTCGAATGAGAATTCGGGGAGATGGAACCAGATCATTACCTAAAAAATCGCTAAAAGTTGTTTTTGATTCCATACCATTTTCAAATGAACGAAATGCAATAAATTTCAATGCGGAATATGATGATAAATCCTATATTCATCAATATCTTACAAGCAGGTTAATGAAAGAATCCGGTCAGGTTTGCTTTGATTCGGAACATGCCAGATTATATTTGAACGATGAATTCCTGGGGCTTTATCTTTTAATAGAAAATATTGATGAGGATTTCCTGACTTCAAATGAATTGGATAAGGATGGGAATTTGTATAAAGCAACTTTAGATGGTGCATGTTTAAGTGTTTATGATAATGTTTATTATCATTGGGAGAAAAAGACAAATGAGAGTTCGGAGTGGGATGATCTGATTAATTTAATACAAATTATTAATTCTACTCCTGATGATATTTATTATGATTTGGTTAATGAAATTTTTTATTACGAAAAAATGATAAATATTATTGCAATGAATCTTCTTTGCTCAAACTCCAGCACTTATTATCATAATTATTATATGTATCACGATATTGAAAATTCAGGTAAATGGGAAATGCTTCCATGGGATTTGGATAAAACATTTGCAAGATATGGTGATAACATCCCTTTCCATCGGAGTTCAAGCCATTGGAGTCCTGATAACCCTTTTTTAGAAAGAGCAATATTATGTGAAACGGTATTTGAAGATATTAAGAATAGAATGGATGATTTGACAGCCACAATATTTAATGAAAATAATATTTTTCCAATTATTGATAGTTTGAAAACTATTTTATTACCCTCAGTAACTGAAGATACAACTGATAACATTTTAGATACTTTAGAATGGTTTAGTATCCTTGACAATGAATGCAGTTATACTCAGGTTAGATATAATAATCTGCAATATCAAATTAATAATTATCCAATAAGTTTTAAAGTGAAGAGAACAAACGGATTATTTACTTCCGAAGTTCAATTATCTTGGCTTCCATCCTTTGATCCAAATGGGAATGATATATCGTATAATTTATATTATGGTAAAACAATGAATAAAACCGGATTACCCGATTCAATTATTGCCGGAATTATTGATACTTCCTATTTGCTTACTGATATTCAGGAAGAGGGCTTATATTACTGGAAAGTCTCCGTTACTGATGGCGTTGATGAAGTAGATGGGTTTGATAATTACAATTATTTTGTAATAAATTCCGATAACAGTAAAATTGTTATAAGTGAAATAAATTATAATTCATCTCCTGATTTTAACACAGAGGATTGGATAGAATTTTATAATCCGGAAGCATATTCAGTAGATATTTCATCATGGTTCTTTAAGGATTCTCAAAATGATAATGTATTTACATTTCCTGAGGGCACAATTATTTCCTCAAATGACTATTTGGTTTTATGTAAAAATAGATCACAATTTTCTTCACTTTTTCCTGACGTATCTAATTGTATTGGAGATTTTCAATTTGGTTTAAGCGGAAGCGGGGAATTAATCAGGCTATATCATAAACATAAAAATCTCATTGATTCTGTAGTTTATGATGATAAATTGCCATGGCCGACTGAGGCTGATGGAAATGGGCCAACATTAGAATTGATTAACGCCGAGTTTGATAATTCCTTACCGGAAAGTTGGGTAGCATCTTCAGATTATGGTACTCCCGGAAAATCAAATAATTCAAGTGTTCCTTTTATTTATAATACCCATTTATTTTTAAGAAATAGTCCTAATCCATTTAGAACCGAAACAATCATTAATTATTCTATTTCTAAAGCGGGGAAAATACAATTATTTATTATCGATGTTCATGAGCAAATAGCTGGAAAGTTAGTTGATGAATTCCTTCCAGCAGGAAATTACTCAATAAAATGGAAACCTGAAAATTGTCGTTCGGGATTATTTCTTATTAATTTGAAAATTGACAATATTTCAGTTAAAACATTGAAAGCAGTTTACATTCAATAAATTTTGATCAGATTCAAAGCAAATTTAAAACTCAAGAATAAAATTACTTCCTTTTCCAAGTTCAGACCGAACATTTATACTTCCCTTATGCAAACGCATTATTTGTCTGCATAAACTCAATCCTATGCCGGAACCTTCTTCCTTGGTTGTGAAAAACGGAATAAAAATATCATTGATTTGATCTTTATCAATTCCTTTCCCGTTATCAATAACTTCAATACATTTTCTGCCGTTTTCATTTTCAAACGCTTTTAAAGTAATCTGTTTACCGGTTTTGTCAGGAAATGCTTCAATTGCATTTTTTATAAGATTGATTATTACCTGTTCAATTAATTTTGAATCAAGATCAATTCTAAGGTCTTTAGGATTAATATCCAATATCAATTCTATTTCATTTTCTTTCAATTCTGATTGTAAAAGTGTTTTAATATTTTGAAATAAATTTTCGATGTTTTGTTCGGATAATTTGGCTTTTGTGAGCCTGGTTAATTCACGATAGCTTTGAATGAAATTTATTAATCCTTTAGTTCGATCTTCAATTAATTCACTACTTGTTACGGCATCTTCAATGTTTTCAACATCCAATTCCGACATTTTTTTAATAACATTTTTTGATGAGAAATTTCGCTTAATACTTGTCGTAAGAGTAGTAATCGGAGTAAGAGAATTCATCATTTCATGGTTTATCACCCTTATCAAATTTTGATAGGATTTTAATTCATTTTCTTCCAATTCATTTTTAATATCCTGAATCGAAACAAGTGTAATTTCTTCATCTGTATGTTTTATTATCGTTGAATTTATTGATAGTTGAACCAAATTATTATTTACAAATAATTTATATATTAGTTGTTTACCGGTTTTCAAATTTAGAAATAAACCAGACAAACCTACGTTGACTTTTTCTAATTCTTTTATCTGAAATAATTCATTTACACCAAGAATTTGTTTTGCCGATTTGTTGAAAATAAATACTTTTCCGTGTTTGTTAAAAGAAATTATTCCTATTGTGATATGATCAACAATCGATTGAATAAAATTTTCTTTCTCCTCTTTCTCTCTTTGAATTTTCTGAGTTTCTTTGAGGACGTTTGAATATGTTTTTCCTAATCCTTTGAAAATCTTTTCTATTTCATAATTTGAAAAATCAATCGTAGTATCGCCGGCACTTAAAGAAAGCAGAAAATTTGCCAAATCCCTGTTTGTGCGACTCACATATTTATACAAAAACCATATTTGCATGAATAGAAGAATAAGCAAGGCAATTAAAGAGAAAAGCCTTTCTTCATAATTAATAATAGCGACAACTAAAAAACTATTAATCGAAATCAATATCACTCTGATTATTGTCGAAAAAAGGAATTTATTATAAATCATATTTCTTTATTTTTTTATATAAAGTAGTTCTCGACATTCCTAATTCCTTTGCAATTTTACTTAGGTTTCCCTGATAAAAATGCATAGCTTTCCGAATTGATTCTTTTTCTATTTCATAAATTTTAAGCGGTTTACTTTCATTTTCCTTTGCCTGAAAGTAGGTTTTAAATAAAAAATCATTGGCTTTCAAAATTTTTGATTCGCAAAGAATTACTGCCTTTTCTATTGTGTGTTTCAACTCTCTTACATTTCCGGGCCAATTATATTTTAGTAATTTATTGATAGCTTCGCTGTTCAGTTTCAAATTTGGTTTCTCATATTTTTTCGAATATTTTCTCAAATAATATTCTGCAATCTCAATAATATCATCAGTTCTTTTTCGCAAGGGAGGAATTTCAATTTCAATAGTATTGATTCTGAAATACAAATCTTCACGAAAAAGATTTTCAGAGATTAATTCATCAACTGCTTTATTCGTAGCTGATATTAATCTGATATTTATTGATTTGGGCTTATTCGATCCGATAGGAATTATTTGCCTTTCCTGTAATACCCGCAGCATTTTCGATTGCATTGAAAATGGTAAGTTTGATATTTCGTCGAGGAATAATGTTCCGTCATTTGCCGTTTCAATTCTCCCTGTTCTGTTTTCTTTTGCATCAGTAAAACTTCCTTTTTGATGGCCAAATAATTCGCTTTCAAACAGAGTTTCACTTAAAGCTCCCATATCTACAGCTACAAAAGTATTATCCTTTCGTTTCGATTGAAGATGAATTTCACGGGCTATTATTTCTTTTCCGGTTCCGTTTTCACCAAGAATCAAAACATTTGCATCAGTTTTGGCAATTTTATTTATCATCGAAAAAACATTCATCATTGCATCAGATTTTCCGATAATTGTGTCTTTATTCCGGTTTATATTTTCATTTAAGGCAGTTTGTTTGTTTCGTAAGTTAATGATTTCATTTCGCGATTGACGCAAGCGATAAGCAGAATTTAATGTTACAGTTAGCTTTTCGGTATCCCAGGGTTTTTGTATAAAATCAGTTGCTCCCAGCTTGATAGCCTTAACGGCAAGTTCAATATCGCCATAAGCAGTGATCATTATCACAATTGATTCGGGATCGTTTTTCAAGATTTTCTTTAACCAAAACAAGCCTTCATTTCCGGTATTTATTCCGGTTTTGAAATTCATATCCAACAGAAAAATGTCGTAAGAATTTTTGCTGATCAAAGCCGGAATCTGCTCGGGATTTTTTATTGTATCAATATTTTTAAAATCTGACTTTAATAATAATTTCAGAGATTTTAAAATAGTTTCATTATCGTCAATTATTAAAATACTTCCTTTCTTCATCAAACTTTTTTCTACTAAATTATATAATTTTATTTTACAAAACAGATGTTGTGTTCAAATAATGTACAAAAAGTGTTCAATTAATGAACATTTTATTTTTAATACTATATTCTTATCAATAGAAATAGGCAGGTTATCAGGATCATATGTTTGTGGCATTGGTTTTGACATTTCAATAATCAGATTACAAAATAAAATCATTAATTTGCAAATTCAATTTTATGTGGATAAATTATTTTAAAGCGGCAGTTCGGAATCTTAGTAGAAACAAAGGATTTTCGATTATAAATATTCTTGGCTTATCGGTTGGAATAGCAGCATTTATTATGATAATGATGTATGTAAATTTTCATTTCAGCTTCGATAAACATTTTAAAAATGCTGATAATATTTATCGTGTAACACTTGATATGCAATGGTCGAATGCACCAACTCAATACACGGCTGTTGCACCTGCTGCACTGGCGTACCATCTTGCAAATGAATACCCTGAAATAATTTCCGGCACAAGGATCACTTTTAGTCAAAGGGATATGTTTGAATTTCTTGCCGATAGCAATTCTTCACAATATGAAAAATTCTATGAGGAAAATGTTTTGATCGCAGATTCAAGTTTCTTTAAAGTATTTGATATTGATTTGATAAAAGGTGATAAAACGAAAGTTTTAACTGAGCCGAATAGTATTGTAATTTCAGAGAGCCTTGCGAAAAAATATTTTGGCGATAATGATCCGATAGGTAGGATATTAATTATGAATGGTGAAGAAAATCTGCTTATAAAAGGACTAATGAAAGATATTCCTCCAAACACTCACTTTTATTCTGATATAATTATTTCGGGTGTAGGAATTCCGCTTTTTGATGTTAATAATTGGAGGTCTTTGGATCTGTATTCATATGTTTTGTTTAACGAAAATGCTAAACCCGAACTTTTCGATTCCAAACTTGAGGAGTTTAAAAATGTTTTTTATGAACCATGGAAAGAAACTTCATTGTTTCGTTTACAAAAAATGCTTGATATTCATTTAAGAAATGATCGTGCATTTGATTTTGCACGAACTAATAATATTGATAATTTGTTTTTTCTGACAATAGTTGCATTTCTGATCTTAATTATTGCCTGCATTAATTTCATGAACTTATCAACAGCTCGTTCGGTTTATCGCTCGAAGGAGGTTGGTGTTCGTAAAGTGGTTGGAGCAAACCGAAATATGTTGATCACACAATTTCTAAGTGAATCAATGTTGATCACAATTATTTCTATGTTTATAGCAATTGTTATAATTGAAACATTTATGCCTGTATTTCGAAATTTGATTGATGAAAATATTAGTTTTAATTATTTTGAAAAAGCACCTTTTTTAATTCTAATTACATTAATTGTTGGCTTTTTCTCGGGAATGTATCCGGCTTTTTTTACCTCATCTTTTAAACCGATTTCAATTCTTAAAGGGAATAAAATGAGTCTAAGCGGCGGAAGTGTCATTATGCGAAAAATCCTGATAATTTTTCAATTTGTTGTGATGGTAATTCTATTATGCGGATTATCAGTTTTGATTTTACAAATGAGATTCGTAAAAAACAAAGATGTTGGATTTGAAAAAGAAATGATGTTTTATACGGGAATTCAAAATGATGAAGATGGAAAAATCTCTAAATTATTAAAAGAAAAATTAAGGAGTAATCCGGAAATTGAAAATGTTTGTGTTTCAAATTTTATTTTCGGTGCTTTCACTTCAGGTGATCATTTTATTGCTGAAGGAAGTGAGGAATTCAATCCACTTCGAACCGTAAATGTCGGTTACGATTATATTCCTACCTACAAGATGAAAATTATTGCAGGCAGAAATTTTTCAAAGGACTTTGGTACCGATTCAGTTGGATGTATTATAAATAGGACTGCTGCCGAAAAATGCGGATGGACTATTGAAGAAGCAATCGGGAAAAAGATAAGTTGGAATTTTTCAAGATCATGGGATGACCAAATATTCGGGCATGTTGTGGGAGTTGTTGAAGATTTTAATTTCAAATCGCTTCATGAAAAAATCGAACCAATAGTTCTAACAACAAATCATCCAAACAATGTTGTTTCGGCTCGTTTAAAAACAAAGAATCTAAAAGCTCTTTTAGATAATATTGAAGAAACATACTCTGAAATAAATCCTAATTTTCCTTTGGAATATGATTTTTTAGAAAATTCTCTAAAAGAGTATTATAAAGAAGAACAATTGTTTACACGCATTTTTAAGTACTTTGTTTTCCTTGCAATATTTATCGCATGTTTGGGCTTATTAGGATTGTCGTTATTTGTGGCTGAGAAAAAATTCAAAGAAATCGGAATCAGAAAAACATTTGGGGCAACGAGTTCACAAATAGTTAAATTATTCTCGAAAGAGTTTGCAATATGGGTTGCAATTGCAAATATCATTGGATGGCCAATATCATGGTTTATAATGACCAAATGGCTTGAAACTTTCTCTTACAGGATTAGTGTTTCTCCTTTTATTTTCCTTGTGGTTGGAATAACTACCGAGATAATAGCCTTGGCAACCGTAGGAATAATGGCATACCGGGCTGCAATAAAAAATCCTGTAGAGGCAATCAGGTATGAATGAGAATTGCTTTTTTTTATAAGCCGCTAATTCACGAATAATATTAACATATTCGTGGCTATTTTTTTTATCATTCTCCTGTATCCTCACTAACTTCAACTATCTTAGCCAATCCTGTTTTTTTGTAGATATTTAAACTTTTTTTATTATTTATTTTATTATATGAATTATTTTTTATTACTTTGTTCAAGAATTACAATTAAAATGTTTTACGGTTTGGTTTTATTGAGAAAGAAATTAATTTTTAAAATAAATATATCGAAATAAGCAAAATATTAACTAAGAAAATAATGGCCATAGAAGAAATAAACAAATTAACTCTCTATAGCATCACGAATCGGGTGGAAATACGCAGTAGGGGTGTGGTTATTTTGGAGTTGGCAGCAAGTGTAAAATGACAATCTACCAAATAATCAACCGTGATTTAGAAACTTAAAAAATGAATTGGAATATTTTTGATTTAAAATACGATAAGCGAGAACAATGGGCATTTGAACAAATGTCTTATTTGCTTTTTTGTGCTGAGTTGAATAATAGAATTGGATTGTTTCGTTATAAAAATCAAATAGGAATTGAAACGGAACCGTTAGAAAAAGAGGGAGAAACCTATGGATTTCAAGCAAAATATTATACAGTCCCCATTTCAGGAAAGAAGTCAGAGATAATTTCATCAATAAGGAAAGCTAAAAGGGAAAATTCGAAAGTAAGTAAGATTCTGTTTTATCTAAAAAAGGAATTCTCGGAAAGCAAAAAGAAGGGACAAAAGAAACCACAATATCAAATCGATATAGAATCCGAAGCTAACAAGTTGAATGTTGATATTGTTTGGCGAGTACCTAGTCATTTCGAGTTGCAACTTTCTTTGCCTGAAAATAAATATATACATGACATATTTTTCATTCTCGAACCAAATGAAGGAGATTTACTTGATGAAATTATCAACCATAACGAAAATATCTTACAAGCAATTCAAACAGAAATACCTTTCCGCGAAAAACACTTAAAAATTGACCGAAGCAAAATTGTTTCAGGAATTGAAAGTGATTCTCAAAAGAGAAAAAATATAATTATTTCTGGAGAAGGGGGATGTGGAAAAACAGCTGTTTTCAAGGAGTTTTATAATCTTAATTGCAAAAAGATTCCCATTTGTATTTTTAAGGCTACAGAACTCAATGTTAATCATATTAATGATTTATTTCAACTTGACCACCAATTCTCATTTACGCAATTCATAGAGGCATATCATAATGAACCTATTAAAATATTTGTCATTGACTCAGCAGAGAAACTAGCAGAGATTACCAATAATGATATTCTAAATACTTTAATACAAAAGCTAAAAGAAACAGGATGGAATTTAATTTTCACAACTCGCTATTCTTATCTTAATGATTTGACATTTCATATCAAAGAAAATTACCACTTATCATATGAAGTGAATGATATTCCTCTAATTAGTATTGATGAACTAAAATCAATATCAGATGAATTTGACTTCAATCTGCCTGAAAATAAAAAATTCTTAATAAGGCTGAGGAACCTATTTTACCTAAGTGAATATGTTCAGTTTTATTCGAATATTGACATAACAGGAAATTTTAAGAAGTTCATTGATTTATTGTGGAAAAAAAGAATTCAAAATAATCTTATTCAAAAAGATAACTTACACATTGAAAGAGAAAGGTGTATTATAAGTATCGCTGAAAAAAGATGTGAAACAGGTCGATTTTATATAAATGCAGAAGATTTGCCTCAAACTGCATTATTCCAATTAAAACAAGACGAAATTCTAGGTTATGATGACACTCATAATGGATATTTCATAACACATGACATTTACGAAGAATGGACTTTAGATAAAGTTGTTTCTCGTAACTTCGCCAATTACTCAAATACAGAGCAATTCTTTAATGCATTAGGAAATTCTTTACCAATACGAAGAGCATTTCGATTGTGGCTGTCTGACCAACTATCTGATAATAGTAGGGAAATAGAAAGCTTCATTCAGGAAGCATTTAATGATAATGCAATTATCCAATTCTGGAAAGATGAGTTATTAATCTCAGTAATGCATTCGGAGTATTCAGAGACATTCTTTAATTTTTTCGAGAATGATATTGTAGCAGATGATTTCAAAATATTAAAAAGGATTTTATTTCTATTAAGAATAGCGTGTACTGATATTTCTGCATTTGAGAACATTGATATTATAAAGCCAAAAGGAAAGGGCTGGCAAGAAGTAATTGCACTTATTTTTAAATACAAATCCGAATTTTTCGACACTAATCTAAATTTAGTTCTACCGCTTTTAACTGAATGGTGCAACTTTACCAAAGAAGGTACAACGACACGATATTCTGGTTTGTTGGCATTGAGTGTAATACAAAAAACTGAAACTGAGAAAGATTTCTATATTCATGACGATGCAGAAGAGAATATTCTAAATGTAGTTTTCAATGCAACAAATGAAATAAAACCAGAATTAATAGAAATTTTTGATAAAGTTTTAACTAATAAATGGACAATGCACAATGACCCATATGAAGGGCTTTGTTCAAAAATATTATCAAAACCTTACATAGGATTAGAAGTAATAAAATCACTTCCATTGTCAGTTATTCAATTGTGTGACCTGTTTTGGCAAAAACGAGAGATAAAGGATGATGGTTTTGGCTATGAGAGAGATAGTATGGAAAGCAAATATGGATTAGTCGATGAATTTAGACATGATTACTTTCCTGCAAGTGCTCATCAAACTCCAATTTACTGGTTGTTACAAAACTCCTTTAAAGAATCACTAGATTTTATAATTGAATTTACAAATAAAGCTGTTGCAAACTATAGCCAATCCGACTATGGCAAAGAAGATGTAATAGAAATTACATTACATTTTAAAGATAAAGAAGTAAAACAATATTTAAGTTGGGCAATTTGGAGTATGTTTCGTGGATGTGGAAGTCCTGTTGTTCCTTACTTATTGCAATCTATTCACATGGCTTTAGAAAAAACTCTTTTGGAATTTTCTAAAATATTAAAACCGGAAATAGTTGAACATATCCTAATTCAAATACTGGAAAAATCCGAATCTGCCTCATTCACAGCTATTGCTTGCAGTGTTGTTTTAACTAATCCTAATAAATTTCATAATGTAGCTTTAGTATTATTTAAAACAATTGAACTATTTCATATGGACTCAATTAGAAGTTCAAATGAATTTCATTCAAAAATTAATTATTCAATAGGGTATGGATTAGATAAATTAGAAGATACTTTGTATACGGATGAAAGGATAAAAACTTGTGAGGACAAGCATAGAAGTTCAAACTTAGAATCGATATTTCTGAATTATCAATTCATGGGCATAAAAGGGTTAACAGATGACCAGAATACTAAATTCATTGAAAAACTATATGAAATTATAGATAATCACAAATCTAATATTTTAAACAATGCAAATTCTAAGGAAAATACATTTGGCATATTGTTAGCGAGAATGGATAGGAGAAATCTCACTCCTAAAATATCAAAACAAGATGACAATAACCTACTTGTAGAATTTAGCCCCAAAGAACTTTCAAATGAGCTTAAAGAACAGAGTGAGCAAGCACAAAACCAATTTCAAGAAACTTTTAAATACTCAGCTTTAAGAACATGGTCTGATTTCTTGATTGGAGGGAAAAGCCAAAACAAGATTCAAAAACACGAGGAATACGACAATAATCCTCTTCTGGCTTTAACAGAAACAAAGCAACTTGTTGAAGAACTGAAATCAGGTAGTAATGCAAGAGAAATGTTTGACTATTCAATACCTGGATTTACCTGTTCTAAATTAATGATTGAACACAAAGACAAACTATCAAAAGAAGATAAATCTTTTTGCAAAGACATAATTATTTCAACTATATCTCGTCTTTTTTCAGATGATTACGGATATCAGATAAGTGACGGAGTTGAAGCTTCTGTACGTGCTATTCCTTCATTAATCAATGAATATCCCAATGAAACGGAAGACTTTTTGTCAATTATGATTCTGGCTCTACTAGATGAAACATCTATTGGTCAGTACAAAAGAATATGTGATTATGTTATTGAATCGGTTCACGAATCAAAATTATGGGAAGAAAATCAAAGCGATGCCCAAGCAATATTATTTGGTTTTATAAAACTCAAGCCTTTTTATAAAAATATAATAGCCGAAAAAAGAAAAGAAAAAGGAAATTGGGGGAGAATTCCTAAAAGCTCAATTTTTGAACAATTAGATAAAAAAACTAATGATTTTACTTTGAAAGATATATCATTTGATATTGACGATATTGATTCATTTGACATCCATGATTTAGAAATAATTTACCAATTAATCCCTTCTAATACAAAAGATGAGATACATTTAGATATCTTCAAAAAGTCTTTGCCGAAAATAGCCTCACAGTTATTGAAAGATAGAAGAAGTTATAAGGAAGATTCTGGGGATGACTCCCATATATACTTACTACGAATACATATATTCAGAAAATTTGCATATTTTATTTTGCAAAGAGGAAAGAATGAAATAGATACATTTCTTAATCCATTTATTGTTGCTTTTTCTGCAACGAAAGAGACAGCCTCTTTTATCTCTGAATTAATTAGCGCAGAGGATAATCAAAAGAATTATGAACAGTTCTGGTATATATGGAATAATCTTTATTTCAAGATAAAGGAGTTATGTAATAATCCTCGCAAATACCATTTGAAGGAAGTTATAATAAATTATTTATTAGCATGGCGTTGGTGGCCTGAAGATATAGAAGAATGGCATAGTTTAAAAAATGACAGTTTATCTCTTTATAGCAATGCGTCTAGAGATTTAGGTAATATTCCATCTGTGTTATATTCAATTGCAAAAGTACTAAATTCAATTGGAAGCAATTTTAAAGTAGAAGGTGTTGATTGGATTTACACAATAGTATCAAATAATAGCTTGCTGGAACTTAAAGATTTAGAATCAAATACTTTGTATTATTTAGAAAAGTTTACAAGAAAATTTATTTACAATAATAAGCAAAGAATCAAAAAGGAAATAAGGTTAAAGAACAAGATAATTCCAATACTTGATTTCATGATTGAACGTGGTTCTATACAAGGGTACTTATTGAGAGAAAGTATTTTATAAATTATGATAATTATTAGAAAAAACAAACATTATAGGATTTAAGGCTCAGTTGAGTCCCCCAAAAAGCAAGTAAGAAAACATATCCTACACTTTAATAAATCATCCCCCTTACTGTTTTATATCCAGTATTTTTGCGTTTTTTCATTTCGTTTCAGTTTCTTTTACTATTTTTGGGGGACGATTTATAAAATACTAATACGTTGTGGGGCATTGTAAAGAAAAGAATGAAACAAAATAATTATAAAATTGGACTTATCCTTTTAATCGGAATTTTTATGAATTCATGTAACTTGGATATTATAGAAAACCAATATTCAGATTATGATAACGCGATTAAAAATGGATTTAATGGAAATGGATACATCCCAGTAGAATTCATGAAAAAATCAATGCAGGATATCAGAACAATTCTCAATATTGATATCAACGAAGCATTGATTAAATTTAAAATTTCAAATACAAAAGAATGGAATGATTTAATCAACGCATTAGAAAAATGTGACATAAAATTTATTGAACCAAAATCATTTACGATTCCAGACTGGTGGGACTTAAAAACTAAGAATTCAACCACATACTGTTACTCAGACAAAAGTGGAAAGATATTTCATTTTTCCATTAACTTGGAATCAAAAACAATTTATAGCTGGAACCATTTAGAATAAAAACAACGACCCCACAACAGCACCTAATATCACATGGCCGCATTTGGGTCATTAAGAAAAATGACTAGTAAATTTGAAAATAGTACAAATCAATATAAATCATAGCAAAGAACGACTACGTGCCATACTAACTAACTGTTAGCACTAATTTAAAAAAAGCATGCATATAGAGACTTTCATAAAACGACTTGACAGACTTGTAAATTCAGACTCAGGATTTAAATATAACTTGGGAGATACTCTGAATGAATCAGATTTTACTGAGAGCGAAAAGAAACTAGGAATAACAATTCACCAGAAAGTAAAAGACTTTTTCTTAGTTGCAAACGGATTAACAACTATTAATCCAGATTTTGAGATTATAGATTTAAAAAAACTAATAATTGAAAACCAATTAATTCAATTTGCAACATTTAATAGAACAATATCTGGATGCTTTAAAATAGACAAATTGAATGATGCTTATGATTGGACAATAGTCAACAAAGAAACAGGGTATGAAATAACAAAAACCATCAGTAGCTTTTGGTCAAATAAAATTTGGCATTGGTTAGAAAAAAGGCATAAAATATGGGCTGACAACTGGTGGGAAAATTAAAAAAATGAATGACAAACCAAACATATTAGTAGTTTGTGGTAAAAACAAAAGACGGAGTAGAACAGCTGAATATATTTTCAAAAATGATATGCGGTTCGACATTAGATCCGTTGGACTAAGTCCAAAAAGTGATAGACAATTAAGAGAAAAGGATCTTATTTGGGCTGATTTAATTTTTGTTATGGAACAAGGACAATGGGGAAGGATTTCAGGAAAGTATCGACATTTAGAATTACCAACAATTGAGATACTTCATATTGAAGACGTTTATGAATATTTAGACGATGAATTAATTGAGTTGATGACTGAAAGAGTTAATTCTGCATTGAAAATAAAATATAAAATTTAAATAAGAAAACTGGTCTAACAGCAAATCATAGCCATAGCCGCTTAAGGTTTACCAAAACAAATGAGTAGTAGTATAAACATAAGAGTAATTAATTAACACCTTGCAAGTGAATGGCTACGTGCCATACTTGCAACACGTTAGTGGTTATTGTAAAAGAAGACAATGAAACAGAATTTATCCAAAATATTAGGACTAATTTTAATTATTCAATTTATAGGATGTGCAGATTTTTTGAATAGAGAAACTAATGGTAATAGTGACTTAAAAGAGAACTCATTTGCAGACAGCATATGGATTGAATTTGCAACAGCAATGGAATCAAAGAATTTAGAATATTTAGAAAAAAACTCATTTGATACAATTGAATGTATTGATTGCATTTTAGAAAATAAAAGTGAAAGTGAGTATTATAAATCAGATTACATATTCCAGAACTATTTGGATAAACTAATGCATCTCGACCCCTTGACAAATAAAGAATTCTCAACCTATATGGATGACAGTATAATTAGAGTTAGTTATAATATAAAATGGAAATTAGCACCAGAAGGATCTTATGGATTAGTATTCACATTTAAGAAAAGAAATGAAAGATTTTATTTTAATGGAATGTTCACGATACCATAGTTTAATTGAATATTTTATATGAAAGATTCGAAATGAATAAACAACAAACCGCTAATATCTAATAAAACAGCATTATCAAGAAAATTTTCAGGCAAAATTTTATTTTTATGTATCGGGGAAAGATTTTTGTCTAAATAGCAAATTAATTTCCCAAATTTTTCGCAACATTGAATCACCACTTTTGGAGTGTGTTTTTTGGAGAGTTCAATTCTTTGTGGAGCGTAACGAAACAAAGAATTGAAGTTTTATTCTATTAATAAATCTTATGGAGATTAGAAATTTATCCTATGCAACATCAAACCACGAAGTGGTTAAATCTGTGGTTAAAAAGATGAAAACCACAAAAGTAACCCCAGCGGGGTTAAAATAATAATAATATGTACTATATGATTGATTAATTTGTCAAACTATTAACTATACAGCTTATATTATAAATCTCAAAATAATCGCTGTATATCTTCGACTATTATTAGCGTTACAATTACAACCTAATCAATTACAGATAATTGTTATTATTGAATCCTTGTAGGATTCTAAATTTTGCATCGGCCTTATCATACCCTGCACTACGTACAGGGCTATTCATGTTTAATCCGCTTTGCGGATTATGTGAACTTCATTTATCATTTTCTATTGAAAAAAAAATTAAAGAAGATGCTATAACAAGTAATCAATAAATTATGATTACCGGCTCATCAAAATTAAATTTAGCCAATCTATCTTTTAAAAAGCTCGTAAATATGCAACCATAAGCATTAATAATTTGTCAAATAATATAATGAAAATAAAGAAAATAGAAATAGGAAAATGTAATAATAAAATTCCTGTTTATATGAATTCTTATTTTTCAAAATCATAAAATTATTAACATAACAAATCTATTTACACATGAAAAAAGTATTTCTACTATCTGCAATAGTACTTTTCTTTGTATTTTCAGCTTTCGCTGATGGTTGGAGAAAAGGAGAAAAAGAAATTAAAGTATTCCTTAAATCGTCTGCTGATTGCACATTATTAAGCAATTTAAAGTTGAACGGCGATATTTATTCAAGCAAAGGAATTGCGATTATGTACGTAACCCCCGATGAACTTATCCGACTCGACAAAACAGGCTTAAGTTACGAGGTTCTTAAAGATGATTTGAATGAATATTATCGTGATTTTTGGAATCAGGATGTCCCGCCGGGTTATTATTCTTATGAAGAAATAATAGAAATAATTGACAGCTTAGCTCTGAATTTCCCCGACATTTGTAAAAAAGAGGTTATCGGAACTTCTATGGGTGGATGCGAATTAGCTGTTTTGAAGATTAGTGATAATGTCGAAATTGATGAAGCTGAAGCTGAACTAATAATTGATGGCGGTATTCATGGCGATGAAATCGGTGGTGCTGAGAACCTGATTCGTTTTTCAAGGATGTTGTGCTTGGAATATGGTGAAAATTATTCAATAACTAATTTAATTGATAATCGTGAGATCTTGATTTATTGTATGGTTAATCCTGATGGCAGGGTTAATATGACAAGGTATAATAATAACGGAATCGACCTAAATCGTGATTGGGGTTATATGTGGAATGGTGAAGGCGGAAGTCCTGGTGCCTATTCCCAGCAGGAAACTAAAGCATATCGTGATTACATGAATGATAATGAATTTGTTATGAATGTTTCTATGCATAGTGGAACTGAAGTATTTTTATATGCATGGTTTTATAGAGATAATCCTTCACCTGATGATAGTGAGTGCTATTTTATTGGTGATCTTTATTCAAGCACATCCGGTTATTCAAATTTAGAGTTTGGCCAATGTGCTAACATACTTTATCCTGTTAATGGTGGCTCAATCGAATCTTTCTATGGAGTAACCGGAACACTTGGTTTTGCCCAGGAAATTTCAAACGATAAACAACCCTCGGCTTCACAAGCAAATACTTATTATAATTGGAATATTACACCTATGCTTGAAATGATTGAAGTTTCAGGGTACGGATTAGAAGGAATTATTACGGATGCAGTAAGCGGAGAAGCTGTTGTTGCAGCAATCTTTGTAGATAATTATTTACCAAATTACTCCGATCCTACAGTCGGTGACTTTCATAAATTTGTTATGCCCGGAACTTATTCATTAAAAGTTGTTGCAAACGGATACGAAACTCAAACAATAGATAATATTGTTGTTGAAGCAAACAGTTCTACGACTGTTGATTTTCAACTTCAGGAAATCGAATCACATTATGCTTACAGAGTAAGTAGTTGCCAAATTCCAGATAATAACCCTGACGACGAAGGAAATACTCCTGCTATAATCGGAGGCCCCGATAATATCAATTATTCAATCGGTAAAAATGGTTGGATAGTTATTGATATGCAATTCCCTATTATTGACGGCCCGGGAAATGACATTATAGTTTTTGAAGGCGACACCTCTCCCGAAGGTTTCACTTGTTATGCATCAGAATCAATGGACGGTCCCTGGCACGAATTAGGCGATGGCGAAGGAAGTTCGGAATTCGATTTGGTTAACGGAGGAATTTTCCAGGCACAATTCTTTAAAATAAAAGATGACGGCGACGGTTCTTCAAGCGGTGATAATGCCGGTTTCGATTTAGATGCCGTTGCAGCTTTAGAACAAATCCCCGGAGTTTACCTTTCATTAATGGACTATTATGTAGATGATGCAGCCGGAAACGGAAACGGAAAAATTGATCCCGGCGAAACAGTTGATATTATTGCAACAATTCGTAACAATGGTGATGAAATAGCCCAGGATGTTTTAGGCGAAATTGAAGTCGATCCATCAGAATATACTATTATAACTCAATCGGCAAACTTCGGAAACCTCGGACAATATGAAAGCAACGAAGGTACTTTTACCGTAACAGCAAGCACAACAATTCCAACCGGACAAATGACTGAGATAATTCTTAATGCTTCAGCGAATGCAGGTTCTTACACAAATAATTTTACAATGAATTTCTGTGTAGGACAAAAACCTGTTCTCATTATTGATTTCGACGGAAATCATAATTCAGCCCCTGCCATTCAAAATGCAATTACCGCAGCCGGATTTTCATCCGACCTGACAACAAATATCCCCGCCGATGTTAATATTTATACAAGCGTTTTTGTTTGCCTCGGTATTTATTCAGATAATCATACTTTATCCTCATCCGAAGGACAAACCCTTGCCAATTATCTTGATAACGGAGGAGCACTTTATATGGAAGGTGGCGATACCTGGTATTATGACACACAAACCGCAGTTCACTCAATGTTTAATATAAACGGACAAGCCGATGGTTCAAGCGACCTCGGAACAATAAACGGACAAAGCGGAACATTTACCGAAGATATGAGTTTTAGTTATTCCGGCGATAATAGCTGGATAGATCATATTGCTGCAATCTCACCTGCAATAGATATCTTCGAAAA
>Ga0222665_1000574_pt1 | contig 21192 bp, 17 predicted proteins | sample AntAcemetagen653_FD_179853 | JGI IMG/M metagenome (GOLD analysis project Ga0222665, IMG submission 179853) | Saline water microbial communities from Ace Lake, Antarctica - #653 | ecosystem: Environmental > Aquatic > Non-marine Saline and Alkaline > Saline | place: Antarctica: Ace Lake...
TGCACGGAGTTAGCGAAAAAGTTAAAGATGAGTCAGCCGGGGGTAGGATATGCTGTAAACAGGGGAGAAAAGATTGTTAAAGAGCATAAATATCAATTGCTTTAACAAGTTATTTACTTATTTATGGATGTCCCGTAAAGCCCCCGTGGTCAACCCAAAAGGGGTCTTTTTTTTAATCCTGGAAGCCCCACTTTGCCAAAGTCGGCTCATACGGACTCTGCAGCATTGCTGCATATTCACAGAAACTCTCTGAACACCAAGATTATCGATCTGAAAAAATAAACAGAATTAGACAAGCTTGATAGCGCACGGTTTTATTCTCAAATTGTTTTCATGAAAATTGGAGCCAAAACTGATGATACTTTCTATCGGTGAAATACTTTATGATATATTTCCAGCATACAAACGGTTAGGAGGTGCTCCCTTCAACTTTGCCTTTCATATCAACAAATTTGGGACACCTGTTTGCTTTGTTTCAAGAGTTGGAAATGATTTTGAAGGTGGGGAAATAATAAATTTTCTGCAACAACACAATTTAACAATTGAAAATATTCAAACGGACAACAAACATAGTACAGGAAAAGTACTTATAGAGCTCAACGGCAAAGGCGTTCCTGAATTTAACATCCTGCCAAATGTTGCCTATGATTATATTGAATTCAATAAATCAATCGTATCGTTACTCAATGCTGATACCGAGCTTATCTATTTCGGAACCCTTGCTCAAAGAAGTGAAATTGGTTTCAAAACTATACAGCAGATTCTTTCTCAAAAGGCTAATGTAACAAAATGCCTTTATGACATTAATCTCAGGCCTCATTGCTTTACAGAACAAGTTATTGTAGAATCACTCAGGCAGTGTGATCTGTTGAAGCTAAACAATGAAGAACTTGAAACCTTAAAACAAATATTTACTTTTAAAAAAAGCAACCGCTCATTTATCGAATATCTAATAATTAAATACCGCCTTGAAATGCTGTCTCTTACAAAAGGTAAAGGTGGAAGCGAACTGTTTACATTAGATAAACATTTTCAAAAAGAACCGGGAAAACTAAATAATGTTGTCGATACTGTTGGCGCGGGGGATGCTTATACGGCGATGCTTGCAATTGGATATATTAACAAGTGGCCACTGGAACAAATTTTGGAAAAGGCATCGGAATTTGCTGAGCGTGTATGTGAAATTGAGGGAGCAGTTCCAACTGACCCAAATTTTTACAAGAAAATTATTGCCGGTATAAAAGGTAAAAAAGATGAAAAAGCATAAGTTATACATTCAAATGTTCAGCATCCACGGCCTCTTGCGTTCGGAAAATATGGAAATGGGATGCGACGCTGATACAGGAGGTCAGATCAATTATGTGGTTGAACTTGGCAAGGCGCTCAGCAAGCTTAGCGAAATAAAACGTATCGATCTCTTTACACGTTTAATTGTGGATAAATCTGTGTCGGAAGACTATTCCATGCCAATCGAAAACGTAAGCGATAAATTTCGCATCGTGAGAATCCAGTGCGGCGGCAGGAAATATGTCAGGAAAGAGCTGCTCTGGCCCAATCTGGATGAATATGTTGACAAAACCATTAAGTTCATTAAACGTGAAAAATTGATACCCGACGTTGTCCATGGTCATTACGCAGATGCCGGATATGTAGCCATGCAGCTTTCAAAAATATTTGGTATCCCCTTAATATTTACGGGGCATTCACTGGGCCGGGCCAAAAGGGAAAAACTTCTTAACGAAGGCTTGAAGCAATCGGATATTATCAGAAAATATAAAATTGACCATAGAATCCATATTGAAGAAGAAATTCTGAAAAATACAGACCTTATAATAACCAGTACAAGCCAGGAGATGGAGAAGCAATATGGGATGTATCAGAACAGTAATTTGCCGACATACCGTGTAATATCACCGGGGCTGGATATGGAAAAATTTTATCCTTATTATCATGATATGTTTCCCGAGAGCGAAAAAGATGAAGTTCAAATCTACGCGCGGGCGGCGGTGCTTAAAGAATTGAACCGCTTTTTCAGCCATCCTGACAAGCCGTTGATACTGACGTTGTGCCGTCCTGATGAACGTAAGAATATCTCCGGTCTGGTCAAAGCTTATGGAGAGGATCTTGAATTACAGGCCATGGCTAATCTTGCTGTGTTTGCCGGAATTCGGAAAGATATTACCAAGAAGGAAGAAAACGAAAGAAACGTTTTAACCAAAATGCTTTTGCTTATGGACAAGTACGATCTTTATGGAAAAATGGCTATACCTAAAAAACATGATTTTGAATACGAGGTTCCTGAATTATATCGCATTACTGCTGAGAAAAACGGGGTTTTCATAAATCCGGCGTTGACCGAGCCTTTTGGATTAACGCTGCTCGAAGCTTCAGCAACCGGTCTTCCAGTTGTGGCGACCCATGACGGCGGGCCCAAAGATATCATACACAACTGTGACAACGGCATTCTTGTGGATCCGACCGATACAAAAGAAATAACTGCGGCTCTTAAAACAATAATTACAGATCATGACACGTGGGAAAAATTTTCAAAAAATGGCATTATAAATGTCCGCAAACACTACATATGGGAAAAACATGCTGAAAAGTATATGAAAGAAGTCAAAAAACTCGTTAAAGAAATCACCAAATCGGAAATGGGCATTGCCGTTCCGTCCGATTCTATCGGAAAACGTCTCGCAAAATTAAATTATTTTATTGTAACAGATATTGATAACACTCTGATCGGGAAGCAGGAAAATGAAAATCTTAACGACCTGCTTGCGTTGTTGATGAAAAATATGGATACCATTGGATTTTGTATCGCTACAGGCAGAACCGTTGATTCTGCTGTTGAATATTTAAAACAACATAACGTACACGCGCCGGATATAATTATTTCATCAGTAGGCTCGGAAATCTATTACGGAAAAGACCTGCAATACAGTCAGGGATGGGATACGCATATCTCAAGCAAATGGAATCGTACAAAAATTGTCGAGTTGTTAAAAGATATCGATTTCATAGAATACCAGGAAGAAATAACGCAGCGGCGATTTAAAATAAGCTATTTTATGGAGCCCGGAAAGGACCGGCTGGCTAACATCCATAATTTATTGGGAAAACATGGATGTCGATACAACCTTATTTATTCCCACCAGAAATACCTTGACATTCTTCCTTATCGAGCATCCAAAGGCAAAGCAATGCGGTATCTTGGCGACAAATGGGAAATTTTTCTGAAAAATATCCTTGTTTGCGGTGATTCCGGAAACGACGAAGAAATGCTTCGCGGCGATCCACTTGGAGTGGTAGTAGGCAACTACAGCAAAGAGCTTGAAAAACTCAAACACGGAAAAAATATCTATTTTGCAAAACAAAAATATGCCGGTGCAATCATAGAGGCTATAAGACACTACAATTTTATTCAAAAGGCAAAAGGTGATATTTTATGACGATGCAAAATAAAGTCCAGCTTATTACCTATCCCGACAGTCTGGGCCATAATCTGCCGGAACTGCATTATGTTTTACGAAAATATCTTAAAGAAGCGATCGGTGGTGTTCATGTTCTTCCGTTTTATCCTTCTTCGGCGGATCGAGGATTTACCCCTTTGACCTATGACAAAGTAGATCCTAATTTTGGTACATGGGAGGACATGGAAAAAATAGGTAATGATTTTGATTTGATTATAGATTTTATTGTAAATCACATTTCCAAACAGTCGGTTTTTTTTCAAGACTATATTGAAAACGGCGATTATTCCGAATACGCTGACATGTTTATAAGTCTTAAAAAGCTAAGTCCTGATGGAGAAATAAGCAAAGAAGATCTTGCCAGGGTTTACACCCGTAAGCCCAGGAATCCTTTCACAGTAATCGAACGCGCAGACGGATCAAGAGAAAAAATATGGTGTACATTTGATTATCAGCAGATCGATCTGAATTGGCTGTCTCCCAAAACCCGGGAAATTTTTCGGAAATTTTTGCTCAGACTTTCGCGAACCAATGCCAAACTTATCCGGATGGATGCATTTGCATACACAACCACTAAAATTGGAACGAACTGTTTTTTTGTGGAACCGGATGTCTGGGAACTCCTTGAATGGCTGAACGGGTTCACTACAGCTTTTGACACTGAAATACTGCCTGAAGTACACGAGCATTATTCTTACCAGTTAAAAGTAGCTGAAAAAGGGTACTGGACATACGATTTTGCTCTGCCTTTGCTGGTGCTGCATACCCTTTATCACCATACCAACAAAAGACTGATTCACTGGCTTAATATCTGTCCCGGGAAACAGGTTACAACTCTCGATACCCATGATGGTATCGGTGTTGTCGATGTGGCAGGTCTAATGAGCCAAGAAGAAATAGATCGAACAATTAATGGATTGTACGAAAAAGGTTCGAATGTAAAACGTATCTACTCCGGGCCTGAATATCAAAACATGGATGTTTTTCAGGTAAATTGCACCTATTTTTCCGCTCTGGAGTGTAATGAAAACTCTTATATAGCTGCTCGCGCAATTCAGTTTTTTGCACCAGGTATTCCTCAAGTATATTATGTTGGCCTGCTTGCCGGAGAAAACGACATAGATCTTGTAGAACAGACCCGCCTGGGACGAAATATTAATCGCCACAATTACGATTTGGATGAAATCGATACGGAAATCCAAAAACCTGTGGTGCAAAGACTGTTAAAACTTATGAAATTCCGGAATACATATCCGGCCTTTAACGGCAGATTTAAAATTGAGGATTCCCCGGAAAACAGGCTTATACTCACATGGACGGACAATCGATTCATAGCAAAAGCATTTGTCAATCTTGACGACTACAATACGAAAATAAGTTATTATGATCCCGAAAAGGATTCAGATACAGAATTTATTGTCTGATCCCAACAACTTTTAGGCTCTATCCTGACTTGTATTTTAAAACTGCGAAGCAAGCAAACTCTTGACTTAATATCACATTTATTTTCAGTTTATTGGGGCAGAGAATAAAAAATCTTAAGCGCAGTGGAATATCCGACATTGAAAAAAATATCTTCAGCTTAAAAAGATGTTCAAGCTTAATGATCAAGAGATTGATCTGTGCACTTTCTTGTTTATCATTTCGATCTATGATGCCCCTTTAACGTTTTTTGATTCGCATCTTAGCTGCACCAGTTTTTCCGGCAGAAAGTATTTGGCTAATATTCTCGGGTTAAGTCATAGTAAAATTAATGAGGTCTCCAGTGGTACGCTTGAAAGATTCAATCTGCTTGAGATCGACAAATACAATATCGAGCTCAGCGACGAGTTTATATGCATGTTTCAGAAGCCTTCTGATCGGATCTTTTCAAAAAACTTTTATTCTCGAATTTCGCGCAATACTATTCCACTGGAGCATCATTTTGCAGATCAAAAACAGATACAGCATATTCTTAACCTATTGAAAGAAAAACCGAAAACATCAACGCATATTTTACTTTACGGACCACAAGGTACGGGAAAAACCAGTTTTGCCGGGGGTTTGTCGAAAAAACTGGGAGTTTTTACTTATGAAATAGTACGAAGTGCAGCTAATACAAGTGTAAACAGAAGGATTGCCATTTTAGCCTGTTTAAATATGACCACCACGGAAGATGGGTCTATAATTATTGTTGATGAGGCAGATAATATTCTTAACACTCAATTTTCATGGTTTATGCGCGGGGAAACCCAGGATAAAGGATGGCTGAATCAACTGCTGGAAGAACCCGGCGCAAGAGTGATCTGGATTACAAACCGTATAGATAATATAGAAGAATCTGTTCTGCGCCGTTTTGCCTACAGTCTGTATTTTAAACCATTCAACCGTCGCCAGCGAAATCAGCTCTGGAATAACATTCTGCAAAAAAACAGAGTAAAACGATTTTTTAAAAAATCAGACATAGAAAGTTTTGCTAAAAAATACAACGTCAGCGCGGGTGTTATTGATCTTGCAATAAAAAAAACAATTGAAACAAAACCATGTTCCAGACAGAATTTTCAACAGGCTGTGGAACTTGCACTGGAAGCGCATATTACTCTTGCTAATTCAGGGGAAAAACCAGTTGAAAAAAATCAAATAGAGCAGAATTATTCTCTTGATGGCTTGAACATTAAAGGTGATCTGAAGGTAATGATCAATCAATTGAAGAAATTTGATCGGTTCTTAAAAAAATCAGACCATAATAAAATAATAAATATGAACCTTCTGTTTTATGGCCCTCCCGGCACTGGCAAGAGTGAACTTGCCGGTTATATTGCCGAACAATTGGACCGGGAAATAATTTTCAAACGATTCAGTGACCTGCAGAGCAAGTGGGTTGGAGAAGGAGAAAAGAATATTAAAAAAGCGTTTGAAGAAGCCGAATCAGAAGAGGCGGTATTGATAATTGATGAGGCTGATTCCCTCCTGTTCAGTCGTAACAGGGCAGAACATTCATGGGAAATTAGTTTCACAAATGAATTCCTGACCCAGATGGAAAGGTTCAGGGGTATCTTAATCTGTACAACAAACCGGTTAAAAGACCTCGACGATGCTTCAATACGCAGGTTCAACCATAAGATAGGCTTTAATTATCTTAAGCTCGAAGGAAATGTCATATTTTATCAGAAATTATTAGAGCCTTTACTATCAACACCAATGGATAAGTTATTTCAAGAAGAATTAAAAAAGATTAACAATCTTGCGCCGGGCGATTTCAAGATAGTCATGGATAGATATTCATTTTATCCACAAAAAGACCTGAGTCACGAAATTATAATTAAAGCTTTACAGGAAGAAGCTAAGATAAAGGATGCTCATACAGGTAATAAGCATATAGGATTTTAAGAGTTTAATTGTGAAGGCACTGGATGAAATAAATTAGCTCTATATCAATTAGACCTTAATTTTGAAGGATTTTATTCGCTACAGGATGTAACGTGCATGGCGCATATGTATTATTTGAGGGGGATCATCATGGGATTTCCCGAAGAATAAACAGGAAGTTTACTATGGGATACGATTTGACACAAATGCGAGATAGTACTAAAAAAATTATCCCTATCTTACTCATCTGTCAAAAATCTTACAAACAATTATTTGACAAATATGCGGGATAGTCGTAAATTATTTACAACTAAGTCAACAATGAGTCAAAAAGACTGGATTATGAAGTTGAAAGAATTTCTATCACAACACGATGTGTTTACGCTAGAGGAGTTGGATCTTTTTCTCTCTGAGAAGGGTTCCGGCAAGCCGATTACCCGTAAAGCGATTTTGACATACTATCGAAAACAGGGCCGAATAGTACCTGTCCGACGTGGATTGTATGCGGTTATCCCTTTTGGCTCTTTGCCTGATTCAAGCCCGGTTGATCCGTATCTTTTGACCGCAAAAATGACTAAAGATGCCGTTCTTGCTTACCATACTGCTCTGGAATTCCACGGAAAAGCATACTCGGTTTACACAAGACTGCACTATTTTACCACCCGAAGGTCTCTCCCTGTCAGCTTTCGGTCTTATGAAATCAGGGGGGTGCTTGTGCCGCTATCACTTCGCGCTAAAGGCATGGAGATGTTTGGTGTCGCACGACACAAACGTTCCGGAATAGAACTGCTTGTAACCAGCCTTGAAAGAACTCTTGTCGATGTACTGGATCGGCCGGAACTGACTGGAAGTTGGGAAGAGATATGGCGGTCCCTTGAATCGGTTGAGTTTTTTGACATAGACCAGGTAGTCGAGTATGTCTTGCTTTTGGAAAACGCGACCACCGCCGCAAAAGTCGGGTTTTTCTTGGAACAGCATAAGGAGACTCTGATGGTTGATGATATCCACCTGAAGCCTTTGCGTAAGTTGCGTCCCAAACGGCCTCATTATCTGATACGCGGAAAACGCCAGGGTGGCCAGTTGGTTAAGGAATGGAATTTGATGGTTCCAGACGAAATACTTAATCAATCCTGGGGAGAAGTATTGTGATATTTTCACCATCAGAGATTTTACCGGTTGCGGAATCAACTGGTTTCAGGGCCGATGTAATCGAAAAAGTACTCCATCTGCTAAACCTGCTGAACATGTTGAATTCGCATCCTTTTCTCAAAGGAAAATTAGTTTTGAAAGGTGGTTCTGCATTGAACCTGTTTGTGTTCAATATTCCCCGGCTCTCGGTTGATATTGATCTTAACTATATTGGCGCGGTCGGACGTGCAGGATCGCATTATGCGGAACCCGATGTTGCTCTGGAAGGCTGTGAACGTTCGCAGATACTTTGGTATCGAAGTATGACCAGACTTGATCTCACACGTTACAGTATCAATATTAAAAAACTTTTTTTTAGATCACTCATTTAGCTATATAGTGTAAAACGTCCGCACATGGCCTATGACACCCTTGGCAACTGTTTCCAATTTGTTGTATAAGAAGGAGAAAGTTTTTGAAACACTGTCTTCCATTTCTGGTTTTTAGTAGAACCGGTGGCCGCATATCTAACCGAGTCTGAACCAAATCTTTTGTTTATGCTGTCAAAAATTTGCATGGCCTCTTTGGATTTTTCCCTGTTTTTGTAATAAAATAAAGACATCTGTCCGCGGCTGTCAGACGCCAGATCACGTAATATAATTCCTGCCTTTTTATACGTATAATCCTTTTTGTAGATTTCCTTCAAGCCGATACAGGCATGTTTAATAAGTTTTGATGTATCGCTGGTTGGCAAGGGAAGCTGTATGGTTTTCATGTTAAAGTACCTTGATTTACTGCTGTAAGGATTTGTCATCAGGAAAACTACTATTACACCAGCCTCAAGATGCGCCTTTCTTAATTTTTCTGCTCCTTTAGACGTATACGCGGCAAAAGCCTCACTTATATCGGCTATGTCTTCAACGGGACGTTTGAATGCCCTTGATACTGTAATCTCTTTTTTAGGAGGTGGACACTGCTCAAGAGAGTAGCATGAAACCCCCTTAAGCTCCTGAAGGATTCTGAAGCCTGATATGCCCATTTCTTTTTTTATCAGACTGACAGGTGCATTGCGAAGCTGCAACGCATTATTGATTCCCTTGCTCTTCAGGAATCTGGAATAACTGCGTCCTACGCCCCAGACATCTTCTACTGCTGTTATTTCAAGGGCTCTGTCCTGATAGGGCGACCTGGTCAAATCCAATACACCACCTGTCTTTTCAGATTTTTTGGCTATGCGGTTGGCAATCTTGGCAAGGGTTTTAGTCTCTGCGATACCCACGGAAACAGGGATGCCCGTCCATTTCTTTATTTTAGACCTTATAGAATATCCATAATCGGTCAGATTGCATCTCTTGAAACCGGACAGACTTAGAAATGCCTCATCAATAGAATAAATTTCAAAATCAGGGGTAAATTCTGAAAGGATATCCATTACCCTTTGCGACATATCGCCATAAAGGGTATAGTTGGATGAATAAACATGAACTTTGTATGTTTTAATTATATCACGTATCTTAAATACAGGTATACCCATCCTGATACCGATGGCCTTTGCCTCATTTGATCTGGCAATAACGCAGCCATCATTATTGGAAAGCACTATTACGGGTTTTCCAGTAAGCCTTGGATTAAAAACCTGCTCACAGGAAACATAGAAGTTATTGCAATCTACAAGTGCAAACATAGGAGACATCATCAATTAAAGTGGATGGATTACATTTGTTACAACACCCCATATCTCGAAACTCATTTCAGCCTCGATCTGCAGGGGTTTGTAGTCTTTGTTTTCAGGCATCAAAAAGACATTGCCTTTTGTCATACGAATTCTTTTTACCGTTAAATCCCCATTAACTACAGCTATTACGACCTTGCTGTCGGCAGGTTCGAGAGAGCGATCCACAATCAATATATCTCCGGGATGTATTCCTGCATCGATCATGGAATTTCCGGCTACCTTTACAAAAAACGTAGCAGCAGGATGTTTGATAAGATGCTCGTTAAGATCCAGACTCCCCTCTATGTAATCTTCCGCAGGTGAAGGAAAACCAGCCGAAACCGGAACCATAAACAAAGGCCGCTTACATTCCGTCGATTGATCCGGGTGGTATATGGCTTGGACTTTCATAGCGATCCTTTTATATTAAATATCTGTTGATTCTTCAACCTGATAATCTGTTTATGTTTGGCAATATCAGACATGAATCCGGATTTCTTTATTATCAGTAACAAGCAAAATATTTATACAATGCCTTATTATTCAGGTAAAAAGCAAAATAAAAAATCAGGTCGCCGGAACTTTAAAATAAGCTGTTATTCACGTAATAGATTGAACCGCAATAGTGAGCGCATTCCCCGTGACTTGCCGCAAGGAGCTTCAATCCCTGAAAAGATAATAAATTGACTTATATATTAACCTGATATACAGTATCTTGAATTATTTTTGATCTGATTTTGAAAGTCAAAAAAAGAGAGATCTTTGAAAAATGCAAAAGTCTCAAAGGATGCTCATTTGACCATACATTCCATTACAAAAAAATAAAGCCCCATTTCTTCAGTTATATGAAGGATGGGGCTTTATACTTTAATTTTTCTATTATTGACGATACAAACTTATAAACTGAGGAATGTCCCGTAAGCCTCCATTTTCTCTACCGAATCCTCTTTTTTTCTTCCTATTGATCCCTTTTTTATTTTTTCGACCGGGTGTATTTTCTTCTTCTCTGCTGTGTGCGGTTGCTCTTTCTTCCCTGAAATGGAGGTTATAAGAGATTTCAGGCCTTTTAATATATCAAATTTCATGCACGTTGTCCTTCTCTGTATGATGATTTTTTTCTGTACCAGCGGTCACGTGACGGACTATACCACAACTTGCCCTTTTTGACGCATGATTATCGTCAGGGGGAGTGTGTAAAATTGATTTTTCGCGGTTTTTCGGGAATCACATCAGCTTGCGTTTGGGATCAGCAAGTAAACGAATTCTCGGGTAGCATGTAATAAAAAACAGCGGCTGGAGTTAAAGAATATTCGAAATTAGTTAGTCCGTCCTGAAAAATGCGGTTTGAAACCCACGTAAATATTGAGACTGCTCTTCGGAAATTAAAGGAAGTGATGATTTGTGGTTTTTTTTGCCCCTGTTGTGCGCTATAAGCCATCGATATAAAAACATAAATACCAGAAAGGCGACTTCGCTTGAAAGCCCCATTTTTCAGGACACTAATTAGGACAACAGGCCGTTAAGATGTTACCTTCTGCCCAAAATATCAAGAACGGAATGGAGCGCGTCTTTGTCATGCCTGTTGAATCCCTTCAGAAGGAAAAGGGCGATGAAGTAGCATACACACCCTGCGATTACAATACACCAGACCGTCAGAAATTGTATCTTTACAACAAAGACACCCATAATCACGGCGGCAAGAGCCGGCTTCCATGCCAGAGACCACAGGTGAACCCTGAAAAAATATTTCCCGATGCAGAAATAGACCAGCGCTAATATCAGCAGCTCGCAGAGCAGGGTCGCAACGGCGGCACCGATATGATGGTAACCCGGGATGAGAATCAGATTCAAGATGATATTGATAGCAGCCGTCACTCCGATAATAACCGTATAAATCTTCTGTCTGTTAATCATATTGAGCAGGTGTCCCCCCAGGTAGTTGAGAAAGGCAAAAATCTCCGCCCATATCAATATCCGCAGGGCGGGCGCAGCATTCTCAAAACCCTCGCCGAAAACAAACAGTATCAGCCTGGGAGCAAGTAGAAACATTCCCACACCTATGGGAAGAGCCAGCATGACGAGGTATCTGAACGACCGGTTGAAGATATCGGTCAGAACCTCTCTGTTTTCTCTGGAATACAGCGCCATGGGGGGCAGAATAGCCGCAACAATCAAAAGGGGGATATAGTGAATCACATCGATCAATCGATAAGCGGCATTGTACCACCCAGTAACCTGGTCACCGACCATCAGCGAGAGCATAACGGTGTCAATCCTGTAATATATATACAGGAAGGAGATACTGAGCGCGAATGGAAGGGATCGCACAAACAGTTTTTTCCACAACGCAAAGTCGATTCCAAACCTGGGGACAAAATACTTCCTTGAAAACATTAAATACAGCATCTGCTTAACGAGGTCGGAAATCAGAAGGGCCAGAACCAGGAACAGAAGCGATCGCGTGATATACAACAGGACAACACCGACAAGAAGAGCAATCGCGCGTTCTAAGGGGTTGATCAATGCGATCAGGTCCATTCTCTCGTTGGCACTCAGAATGTTGGGGAAAACAGACAGCGCACAGTTAATCATATAAATTACCGCCACTATCATAAAACTCTGAATAATCAGGGTGTCGTCCTTGATGAACATAAAAAGAAAGACAGCGGCGGCAGCCGAAACAAACGCAAGGATTGCTTTCATGGACAGGATGTTGTTGCCGTATTGAGAAGTAAGGCCCTTATTTGCCGGCACATCCTTGATGATGAGATATCCCAGACCGGGATTGCACAGGATCATTATAAGATATCCGAAGGCGAACAGGAACGAATACTGTCCAACTCCCACATCTCCCAGGGTTCTGGCAATGACCACCATCAGCAGGAATGAGAACACGTTGCCCACCGCGGTTCCGGCGAACAGTACAAGGGTATTTCTGATTATTTTATTTTTTTGTTCCATAGAAATTCTAAAAGTTACATCAACCGCCATACCCGTTGACTCATAAATAAATGTTACCGTAAGTGAGCTTTAAAGTATCGTTAACTGTGATGGTTATCTTTATAGCATGAGTTGAAAATTTTTTTAAGTTTTGATTTCATGATTCTCTGATAGGGGGGTTTTGGGAGGATCATGGCGTTTAATTGTTTTTGAGTTGATTCGTTCTCTGAAGAGGGGTTTCATAGAAGGGAATAAGAAGTTATGAAAGAGTCTCCATTCCCGGGTGTAGAATTTATTGAGGAATAACAACTTCCGGATTATCTAAACGTTGGTATCCGAGCCATTACATTCAATCCGTCTGTTCTTCTTTTACATTGACACCAAAGAAAGTTTATCGTATGTTTTCAACTATGTCATTACCTATATCAATAACTTGGGGATTGAACTTGGGGTCGGACAAAGACGTAGATTAGTTATTTAAAGGAGAGTATGCCATGAAGACGGAGAAAATAGAGAAGAAAAAATATCAGAAGCCCAAACTGGTAAAACACGAGAAACTGTCTGCTATTATTGCTGCATCGAGTCCAGCATAAAATATTAGGTGCTACCAAACGCGGGAAGAAATCCAGGGACATCCATAGATAAGTAAAGTCAAGGAAGATTTCCGTTTTCCCCTTGACTTTCGTGATCCCCGACTTTTCGAGACAGCCCGCTTCCCCTGTTTTACTCCGGAGGATGAACGAGATTATTTTTTCCCACTGGAACTCTTGATAGAAAGTGTCTGCATTAATGAATGAATCAAAATCTTTCTCTGCTTACAATGGACTCATCCTGGAAATCCTTCGTTCATTCTATGGAAGCACGCCTGTTTCCGGAGCGATTACTCCTTTCATAAAAGAGGCGCAATGGGGTGATATCTTTACTTTTCTTCGTTTCCACAGGCTTCTTCCCATTGCCTACCATGTACTGTCCGGCACTGAACTCTGGGAGACAATTCCGAACGACTTCAAAGTGGGTGTAAAGCAGGCGTCTTTTGAGAATACGGCGCTTATTCTCCTCCTTGGAAATTTGATGGATGCTGCTGTATCGGCTTTAGAAGATGCCCGGATTCCCTTTTATATTATTAAGGGACCCGCCGTTGCTCTCGAATTCTATCGTCCCGGCGATTTAAGACCGTACACCGATATCGATATCGTTATTCCGTTTAACAGTTTTAGCGATGCCAATGCGGTACTGAACGATTTGGGCTTCTCCTCACGGGGAAGGTTTTTTACAAAAGAATATTTTGATTCGGTTCATTTTTCAAATGACCAATATCCCGGGTTTTGTATCGATCTTCAATGGGAATCCGTTACATCAATTTGGACGAGAGAGCCTTTTCTGAGCAGCAAGGAAGTATGGGATCAAATACGACTGCTGGAAACATCCGAAAGCAAGCATATTCCTGTCCTGGCGCCAATGTTTCTGATCCCTTTTCTATGCACCCACCTCGTTTTTCACCGTCCCATGGCGCTTCTTATTCATTTGATGGATCTCGCTCTTGCTGTTCGAGACAGCGAGTCGGATCTGCCCTGGGATGAGTTTGTTCGATGGGCAAGATACAAGAAACTGGGAAAGCCGGTCTATCATTCTCTCAGATGGACCAGGGATATATTAGATGTTGCGATACCATCAGCCGTCCTCGACGCATTACAACCGGGAGCTGTAGAGAAACACCTCTTTCCCTTTCGCCGGATTGCCTCAAGACATGGAAATATGCCGGAATTTTTGGAGAGGGCCATTAAGTTTCCTCTTATAGAGGGCTGGAAGAACAAGACTCGCTCTATTACTTCATATTGCGAGATGTTTTATCAGGGCACAAAAGATGAATGAAGCTGTGGTGTGAGTCGCCATTGTGTTGCATAAATCGGCTAAAAAAAAGGGAGAGTAAAAATGAACCGATTGGAAAGGTTTTTTACAAAAAGTGAAAAAATAGCCTGGAGGGTTGTCGAAGAGGATAGCGTTATTCTCGACCTTGACACGGGTTATTATTATACTTTAAACGAAGTGGGGAGGTTTCTCTGGGAGTCTCTTGATGGAAAGAAAAAACTTTCCGCTATTCATAAAGAAATTCTCGATCATTATGACGTGAATCCTGAAACCGCGAAAAGCGATATCTTGGAACTCATAGATAATCTCCTGAAGGAAGGACTGGTTGAAATCCATGAATCGCCTGAGGAAGGTTTTTCTTCTCCTGCAACCCCGTAACGGGATCGCTGTTATAGAACTTTTGATTCTCCTTGTCCTTATTTCATTCAAGATCAATCGCCACTCGCTTCCCTCTCTCCTGCGTATTTTGGATCGAGAAGGGGAGAAAAACGGGCATCTCGGAACAGAAGACAGGGGAATGGCCCAATTATACTGGGAAATGCTGAGTTTTCTCCTGGCGCAATGTATGAGGGTGAAGCGTCCCTGCCTCTTTCGGTCCCTTGTCCTTTTTTCCTATTACCGGAGAAAGGGAATCGATATTCATGTCGCATACGGCATCCGAAAGGATCAAGAACATCTTGATGGACACAGCTGGCTCGTTTTCGAAGAATCCCCCTTTCTGGAGAAGACTGATCCCATTGAATCCTTTGCCGTTCTTTATGTTTACCCATGAGGTTTGCGATGAAAGAAGCATCCTTTGATTCTTTTCTTAAAAAAATTCGGCGCTACGGAATTCCTTTCAACCCCGTTTTCGAGTTAACCTCGAAGTGCAACTTATCCTGCGCCCATTGTTATCAGAAACAAGTGGAGAACGAATTAACCTTTAAGGAAATAACGTCAGTCCTTGGACAGTTGAAAGATGCAGGCTGCCTGAAGATCATCTTCACTGGAGGGGAGTTGACCCTGCGAAAAGACTTCAAGGATATATATCGGGACGCTTATGAAAAGGGCTTTGCCATTACGGTTTATACGAATGGGACGCTCCTCTGCCCAGAGACCCTGCGCCTGCTGTCCGACCAATCTCCCCTGGCTGTTGAATGCAGCCTCTATGGAGCCACCGCTGAGACTCACGACGGGATTACGGGGGGAAGCGGCTCTTTTGATACGACACTCCGAAACCTTCGATGGATGAAAGAGGCGGGAATCCACGTTGTGGTCAAAACAGTCGTTATGACAATGAATCTGAAGGAGTTGGGTTTGATCCGGGATTTGACGACAGATCTAGGCGTTGTCTTTCAGCCCACATTCCGGATCTTTACTCCGGCTGATCCGCAACGATCTGTGTCTCATCTGCGGGTTTCATCGGAAGATATTCAAAATTCGGTTTCAGAGAAATCCTATGATCCGCCATTGATAGACGGGGATGAAAACCGGGAAAAGGAGGATTTCCTGTGTAATGCCGGCAGAGACTCCTGTTGCATTGTAGCGGATGGGGAAGTTTATCCCTGCACGGTACTCCGCGCTAAGTGCGGAAATTTACAGGAACAGTCCTTTCAGGAGATATGGCAGGATTCACCGAGATTGAAGGAATGGCGGTCCGTGACGGAAAACGATTATCCTCTGTGTGCCAGTTGCAAATGGAAGGAAAAGTGCCGTTTTTGTCCCGGAATGGGATTTATGGAACATGGGAACCCCCTGATTCCATCAAAAGAATTGTGCAGAATATCTGGAGCACTGTGGAGTTGAACTATGAAAAAAGAAAGCCTTTTTAGTTTAGTCGAAGACGGTTTGCCGACCGGGGAATTTATTGATAAAAGATACTCCGTTCACGGATTGACTGTTCGGGTTGTCTCCGATTCGAGGGTGATCCTCGATGCGGTTGGAGGGCTGCTGGGGTATTTCGAACAAAATAAGATATCTCCGGCGGACGTGACATTTTACCTGATGAAAAAGGAGCCCTCGGAATTCCCCTATCAGGAAACGTTTCTGAAGGAGGGGCGCGTTCTTTTTGATTCACGTGAAGACAATGAATTCAACCTGTCCGCCGTACTGGACACCTATCTCCTCTATCGCTCCTGGGGTAAATATTTCATGGCCGATTATGGTTCCCGGGGGAGCTTTTTTATCGATACCTCGGCCGGTCTGGCTTTCGGGTTTCTGCCGGACCCGGAGTCTATTCATCCCGCCATCCTGTCCAATTTCATGTTTCTTCTGGCCCTTTCGGAAATGTTCCGCGCCAGAAACTACTTTCTGATTCATTCCGCCGCCGTGATGGGAAATGGAAAAGGGGTTCTTATTCCAGCCCTCTCGGGAGGAGGGAAAACGACCCTGTGTCTTTCCCTGCTGAGGGGCGGCTTCAAGTACCTGAGCGACGACCGGCCTTTTCTCCGAAGGATGGACGGGGGATTCGAGATCCTTTCTTTTCCCGAGGAGATCGACGTAACCGACAAGACGATTTCCCTGTTCCCGGAACTCCACGCACTCGATGATACCTCCTTTACAGTGGGCTTGAAAAAGAAAAAGTTTTTTGTGGAGGGGGTATACCCTGGGATTACCGTGGATAGCACCGTGCCTCGTGTCCTTCTATTTCCGAAGATTGTGGATGAAAAAAAAAGCCAGCTCGAACGCTTGCCGAAGATCGAGGCAGTTTCCAGATTGCTGCCCCACAGTCTTTTCGTCATGGATCCCGACGTGGCGGTTCGGCAGTTTCACGTGCTCTGCGAAATGGTAGAAACTATGGATTGTTTTGAACTTCACTATGGGAGGGATGTTCTGGATGTTTACAAGATGATCTGGGAGCTACTTTGATAAATCTTTCCGCTGAACAGTTTCATGAAGAAGATAATCAGATCATCTTTTTATGGGGTGGGTACTTATCGTTTTGATTCAGGGCCGATTTGCCGACCTGCCACATCTGAGAACCGAATCCCGTTACTTGTTTCAACTTAAAATTCTGTTTTTCACGGTTATACTGAAAGTAATCAGAACCGTGTGCAACCAAGCGGAGCACTTGCATAGCCGGAGATTACCGACGTGAGTTTCTGGTATCTTGTGAGCCGGGGCTTCTCATAGTCTTTCTTGATTTTTCTCACTTCAGCAGGCTTCTCTTTTTTCATAACACTCTCCGCCCGTACTCGTCAGTGTTCTTTCACCCTTGGCATACTGATGTTGTTCTATAAGCTTGCAAAAAAACAGGGATTGGTTTTTATCGTCACTTCGCAGCTGAACTCCGTTAAACGGGACCCGAATACGTGGCTGTTATATCGGTCAGCTTCGTATGCTTCGACAATAAAGGTTTTTTATAGGTCTTTTTTTGTTCCTTCCGATCTTTCTTTTTTTCTTTCATGGCGCCTCCATCTCTCTGAGATTCGAGTTTGGTAATGATCTTTGATGCTGTGTCGATGTAGAATCAGTAATAAATAAGATTTCCTGGTCTGTCAAGAAAAAAGTACCGAAAAAAGTACCGAGCGGATGGCATTTAGACGATTCGGGACTTCATGATTCTATCGAGCAATTTGCGGATTTCCCTGATCCCCTGCATTATCAAAGGGGAGCTTAAGGGACATCTTATGGGACATCCTTCAGATTATAAGTTTCTCATACCTTCGTTGTTTTTTTTGTGCTGTTGGCCTTGAAGGAATGGGGCAAGTCTACGTTTGACCCTTGCTGTTGATTAGTCAAGATTCAAGCGGGTATAGAAGTTTAAGAATAAAGATAACAAATCAGAAGAAATATTGATAACTTATCGAAAAGATAACAAATTGACTTGTATATTCATTTAATATATATTCCCAAAGATTAATTTAGGTCTGTTTTTGAACCTCAAACAGGAGGATCACGTGACCAGTAATAGTATTACAAGAAAAAAAAAGCCCCATTTCTTCAGCCATATGAAGGATGGGGCTTTTTTGTTTTACAGGCATGGATCTTAAACTATGAGCTAAAAAAGGATTTAGCTATTCTATTTTTGACGATACAAACTTATAAACTGAGGAATGTCCCTTAAATACTCCCAAAAATATAAAAACCGACAAACAACCGGATACCCTTTTTGAGATTCCAGCAGGGTATAAGAAATTCTCTCTTGGTGTGCCAGCCATGCCGCAGACTACAAAAGTAGAAAAGCAGGTGGAGAAAAAAGAAAAAAAGCCATCGAGGTTTCCTATTAAGATTCCAAAACTACCGGGAAAATTCTGGTAATTATATCCTCTGGCAATACTACCATAAGTACCTGTGGGACGATTACGTTGAGGCTCAAAATTGCTTTGTAATTTGAGGATTTTAGGGGTACAAGGTAGAACATGCGGTAATTTATTGAATGATTTATAACATATCTTTCCCTATACTTCGTACCGTCGAAATAGGATTTTTTGGAAAATGCTTGCACAGGCGGAAACCAGCAGGTAAACAGAGAGAACAAATCTCAACCGTTAGCATCGGGGCAAACCGGTCTACTCGACTCAATAATGATAAAAAGGGTTCTCATGAAAAAAACTGTTCTTCTGTTATGCCTCATCGCGTTGTTTCTTGCCGGGTGTGGCACTATGAATATGCGAAAAATTTCGGTTGAGCCGAAATTTTCGACCGATAACACTAAGAGAAGTTCCCTGAAAGCGGGACTCCTTCTCGACGAGAAGTTTACCGGTTACAAATATATTTTCGAGACGGGCACACAGATCTTCCTGCTGGCGAACGTGAAGGGAGAAATAGAGATCGGCAAGAATTTGGCTCAAGCCCTTTACGGTATTGTCTCCAGCAGATTCGGAAACGTCGCTGTTGCTCACGATGCAGGTGAAATCAGCGATGTCGACATTTATTTTGTTCCCCGGATTAAATCCTTCAGGTATTCGCCCCCCTTTACAGGGATAAGTTCTCATACCGCGACCGTGGAGCTTGAAACGGAAATTTTCTCCGGGGACGGACGGCTGTTGCGTAGTTTCAGCATCAAGCGGAAGGGGAGTAGAAACATGCTCTATCAAATCGTCATGGAAACAAACTATGACATGGCGCACTACGCGGTGAACGAGGCCATAGACAACCTCTTGAAGGAATTTTCCCGAAAGCTTGATGAATTTTATTGATTTAAGAGGTACACCATGCGGTTGAAACGATTGCTGGTAATTGTTCTGGTACTTTGCGCCAGCGGTTGCGCATCCCAGAGAGGGTTAACCCGGTCCGAAGGACTTGCAAACTACCACCCGTTATTACTGTATGCCACCAAGAGCAAGGGAGATATACTCACTCAGGAAGGTTTGGAGTACCTTCGTGAAGGTTCCTTCGACAAGTTTCTGTCCTCCATGCGCGAGGCTCTGACGTTTTACGCCGGCAACGGGGGGGAAACATCCGATCTTTGCCGCTATATGGGCAGGGCCTATCTTGATCGAAACGAATATGACAAGGCACTGTCGTATTTTAATCAATCGTTATCCGCCGCCAAAAGCAGCCGATACCACGAGGGGTACATCCTGACGACTGTCGGACTGGCAGATTGCTACAAGAAAATCGGGGATACGGATAAGGCCGCAGAAATTCTGGCGGCGGCCCAGCAGGACAATCGTGATTCCCCAAAGGGCGAACATACGCTCATTACACTCAGTATGGGTGAGACGCTCGCACAGCAGGGCCTTTTATCCCAGGCGCTGGATATCTTCACCCGGACTCTTTCCAACATCGACAGATACAAAGACGACAAGCTCAAACAATCGGTCTATTCCTCTCTGGGCACGACCCTTTTCGCCCTCGGCCGTTACCGGGAGGCGATCACCCATTATCAGCACGCCCTCGATCTTGCCCGGAAAAGTTACAACACGTCGGATATCGTGGACATTCTAAACAACATCGGCTTTTGTCAGGTTTCTTTAAAAAAATACAGCGAAGCCGCCATGTCCTTTAAGGAAGGACTGGGACTTCTGGCCGTCATGGACCTTGAATACCCCGAAAAACAGATGTATGCCAATTATGGTCTGGGGCTTTTGAATGAAGAGCAGGGCCGCAATGCTCAGGCGCTACTTTACTACGACACCGCCATCAAGTTCATCGAGGATTTGAGAGGAAGTCTGAGTTCGACGGAGTTTCGATCCTTGTTTCTGGCCAATAAGATCTCTGCATATGAACATGCCATCGACATCCTGCTAACGGCAGCCGATAGGACGCCGGATGAAGTTCACCTTGATGCGCGATTTGCCAAAGCAAGTCTCACCCCCGTGGAAGTGGCTTTCTTCTACGCCGAAAGCACCAAGGCCAGATCCTTTCTCGAGCTGCTCTACAAAGCCAGAACCGTCGACCTCGCCGACCGGATTCCCCGCAATCTGGCCGAACAGGAACAGCGATTGCTCAGCACCCTTAACTCGATCCAGACCTCCGGCATAGGCCAGTCGGAAACACAGCGAGAGATCCTGAAAAGATCAAAACGCGAACTCGATGAGCTGATCGCCAGGTTGAGGAAAGATTATCCGGATTATGCCTCCATCCGCTATCCGGAGCCGGTTATGGCCGGGAATATTCCGCTGCGCGCCAACGAGGTGCTCCTTGCTTACAAGGTCAATCCCCGAAAAACCTTTCTCTGGATCATCGAAAAAGGCAAGAAACCGTCGATCATTGAAATCGCCGTGACTCGGGAGGAACTTATACGAAAAGTCGGGGAATTCCGGAGCGAGCTTGAAAATCCGAACCGACTGAATG
>Ga0222665_1000581_pt1 | contig 20996 bp, 14 predicted proteins | sample AntAcemetagen653_FD_179853 | JGI IMG/M metagenome (GOLD analysis project Ga0222665, IMG submission 179853) | Saline water microbial communities from Ace Lake, Antarctica - #653 | ecosystem: Environmental > Aquatic > Non-marine Saline and Alkaline > Saline | place: Antarctica: Ace Lake...
AGGAGCGCCAAAAGCTCGAAACTCACCACCCATCGCGTTATTGGTATAGACACTGATACCCCGAAATCGTGAATCAGGATATTTGTAGGGACCGGGGGATGATTCCAGCGACAGGTTAAGAACCGGACCTGAGATGGTATCATACGCCCCGGCATTTGCAACAACTTGAACGTCGATCGCGCGTAATATTCCGTCATTGCCGGCTCCAATCCGGAAAGTTGTGGTCATGGCATGCCGTTTGGGACCAGCCACTATCGACTCTTCACGGCTCCAGTGCAGGCGCACCGGTTTTTTCGTGTATATCGCCAGCATAGCCAGATGGATCTGGACACTGACCTCATCTTTGCCCCCGAAAGCACCGCCGGTCGGAGATCCGATCACCCGAATCTTCTCCGGTTCCCAGTCCAGTGAACGGGCGATCTGAAGCTGATCCCGGAAAGCATACTGGCTTCCGCACCAGATTGTGACCACTCCGTCATCTTCATTATAGATACCCACTCCTCCCTCCGTCTCTAAATAGGCATGCTCCATGAACTGGGTGTTATAGGTCTTTTCCAGAACAATCTCCGACTCCGCCAATCCCTTCTCCACATCCCCCTTAGGCGGAATATCCATTGAGTGCAGAATATTTCCTCCTTCATGAATCAGGGGAGCATCCGGTCGGAGAGATTCTTCCGGAGTATCAATAATCGGAAGCGGTTCATATTCCACTTCGATCAGGGAGAGCGCTTCCTCCGCCGTCTCTTCATCCACAGCGGCCACCAGGGCTATCGCGTCGCCCCGATATTTAACCCGGTCAACGCAGAGAACCGGCCAATTAGGCGTTACTATTCCGAAGCCGTTAAGGCCGGGAACATCTTCATGGGTGAGAACCGCTTCCACACCCGGGAGTTCCCGGGCTTTAGATACATCAAGCTTGATTATCTTCGCGTGAGGAAGCGCGCTCCTCAGCACCCGGGCCCGAAGCATCCCCTCCGGATAACGATCGGTGGAATAGACCGTCTTTCCAGTCACCTTATCTTTCGCGTCAATCCTGGGGATTCTTTTATCTACATACTTATATTTTTTCATAAGAACTTACCCTTCACTTCGTTCGGGCAACTTCTGAAGTGCCGAAAGTTTTCAGCCAGAGGCTGATCCGCCTCCGGCGGAGAAGTGCCTAAAGTTATTCGCTTTCACCCGGTTTATCGGGACTTGTAATCTCGATAAAGCTGGATGCCTATTATATTCCTCCATTTCCGATTCAATACTGACCTACTATTACGGCCATTATTCAAAACATAAAAGTTGCGGCGGAGCCGCAACTTTTATTTTCGCTGCAGGATCAACTCCCAATCCGGCACCGGGGTGGGTTTGACTTTCTGATGGGATAGTTCCCTGTCAAACTCCTCCCGGGTGATAAGTTTCTTATCGATCAGGAGTTTGATCAGTGCCTCCTGTTTACTGTAGATATCCCGGACATCGTCAAGTTTGAGTTCCTCCAGTATCCGGCTCCGGGCCTTTAAAAAATCCTCATACTCCCGGGCCATCTTGATCCTTTCTTCCTTCACGGCGGTCGGTTCCTCTCCAACAACCCAACCCTCGGAGATTTTATCTACATCGATCCAGGGGAAGTTAAACCTGGTACTGAATACCTTGCCGTAGACAATAAGACGATCCTTGCTCTCAAAGCGATCCAGATATTCCGCCTTCTCACGGGGATAAAACAACTGAGCAAATATACGACCTTTCGCCTGGACTACAAAGCCGACCCATTTCTTATCTGAACGAGGAACATCGGCATCATTAAGCCAGGTGGAATCCTCCTTAAGGAACCGGCATTTGAGTTTTATCGGAACCCCAATATATTCCTCGGGATCTGACCCCAGACGCTCCGGGGAGACCGTGATATAATCCGTCTGTCCGATTAGTGAAAGAAATAAGCAGATAAAAATTATCTTCATAAGTTAGCGCCTGTGGCGCTAACTTAGTGCAAATACACTAAAACTAACGCCTCTGGATATAACAATACCTTTAAGAGAAATATATTCGAAGCAATAAGTAAGATAGCTAATTTACCACTTTAGAATCAAAAAAAAAGAATAAAAAAATTAATTGGAGCTTTAATCAGAAAAAAGCAAACTGCATTGTTCTCAATAGTACTTCCAGTAAGTTAGCGTCAAAAGCGCTAACTTAATTATATACCTTGAATATATGGGGCCATTATATTAATTTCTTTTTATATCTCCATGAAAAATAATCTTAGAACAGCCCTGGTAACCGGTGGGACCGGATTTATCGGAAGTCACCTGGTTGAATCACTGATTCAAGACGGTTGGAAAATTCGATGTCTGATCCGAGAGACCAGTTCTCGCCGGTTTCTCGGTCATAATGAGATCGAATTCGCGATCGGTACACTTGATGATAAGACCTCTCTGATAAACTCGCTTAAGGATGTAAGTACGGTCTTCCACCTGGCGGGAAAAATCAATGGAAAAACCCGGGAAGATTTTTTCAAGACCAACCAGCAGGGAACCAGGAATCTACTGGAAGCCGTGCTGGAGAGTAAGGTCAATCTGGATCAGTTTATCCTGGTCAGCAGCCTCGCCGCTGCCGGACCCAGTCCGGATGGACATCTCTTAAATGAGGATGAATCACCCCGGCCGGTGAGCTTTTATGGAGAAAGTAAACTGGCGGCCGAGCGGGAGGCGGAACATTTCAGTAATGATATTCCTATTACAATTGTCCGCCCACATGCTGTCTATGGCCCCAGAGATACCGAAACTCTACGATTGATCAAGCTGGCTGGTTCCCGACTACGCTGTATTCCCGGTGGGGATAAAAATATCTTCAGCGCGCTTCATGTCTCGGACATGGTTGACGCGCTTCTGCTGGCAAGCCGTAGAACCGACCGAAGATTACGGGTTTACTTCATCGGCGATGGGAAAGAGTACAACTGGAGAGAGGCATTTTCTATTATCCGGGAGAACCTGAAGAAAAGCTCTTTCACAATTACTCTCCCCTGGGGACTGGCCCTGGCAACGATTAAAATATTGGCCCGGTTATTTCCCCGGTCAACGGCAGGCTTTTATCTGGACAAAATCAATGAAATGAACCATAACTACTGGGTATGTAACATTAATCGTGCTCGGGATGAACTGGGATTCAAACCCCAGTATAACCTAGAACACGGATTACAAGAGACCATCCGTTGGTACCAGACCAAAGGATGGTTATAGAAGCCCTCGCCTTCGGCTCGGGCGAAGTTGGGAAGTGCCTAAAGTTTGAAATGCGCTTCAGCCAGAGGCTGTTCTGCCTCCGGCGGAAAAGTGCCTAAAGTTAAAAACCGCCTCTCGCGTCCCACATAAAATGCACAGGGGGAAGGGATAAAGTGTGGCAATAGATTGTTGATTTTTTAATACCGATTAATATCAGGTCCCGAGAATTAATATATAACAACCCGGGATCCCGAAGGATTTAGGTCCCTAGACTTAATATAAAACAACTCGGGATCCCAAATGATTTCGGTCCCGAGACTTAATATGAAACAACTCGGGATCCCGAAGGATTTCGGTCCCGATAATATTAATTAAACAAACCGGGATCCCGAAGTATTTCGGGAGAGAGAAAAATCCCGAAACAGCAAATTTGCGGAGTAAATATTTTATGGCTGATCTATTCGATAAATGCAAAAATTTTACCCAGGCTAAGGAAATTATGAAGATGGGGATCTACCCCTACTTCACTGAGATATCTTCCGCCCAGGAGACCGAGGTTACGATCGATGGTCGCAAAGTATTGATGCTCGGCTCCAACAGCTATCTGGGTCTAACCTGTCATCCAAAGGTAAAAGCCGCGGCTGCGGCGGCACTGGAAAAATATGGGACCGGCTGCGCTGGATCGCGGTTTTTAAATGGAACTCTGGATATTCACCGCGAACTTGAAGAGCGACTGGCGACCTTCTATCGCAAGGAAGATGCTCTGATCTTCTCAACCGGATTTCAGACCAACCTGGGGGCCATATCCGCCCTGGTCGGGAAAGGTGACTCCGTCCTGATCGACCGCCTCGACCATGCCAGTATTATAGATGGGACCCGGCTGGCGTTTGGAAAGATAAAAAAGTATATTCATAACGACATGGATGACCTGGAGCGAATTCTCTCTCACTGTAATGATAACGGGAAATTGATCGTTATCGACGGAGTCTTCAGCATGGAAGGTGATATAGCCCGTCTTCCCGAGATCATTAAACTGGCCCGGGCTTATGGGGCCCGCGTCATGGTTGATGACGCTCATTCGGTGGGAGTACTGGGAAAGACCGGACGGGGAACTGCCGAGCACTTCGGACTGGAGGATGAGACCGATCTCACTATGATCACCTTCAGCAAATCTCTTGCCTCAATCGGGGGATGCATCGCGGGGGATGAATCGGTAATTCATTATCTAAAACATCATGCCCGCCCCCTGATCTTCAGCGCCAGTCTCCCCCCCTCGGCAGTAGCAACGGTGATGGCCTGTCTGGATATTATCGAGGATGAACCGGAACGCAGGAAACGCCTCTGGGAGATAACAGGCAAGATGCGCAATGGTTTTCAGGCGATGGGATATGATACCTGTACCAGCGAAACTCCGATTATCCCCCTGATCATAGGAGATATGGAAAAAGCTTTCATGATGCGAAAGATTCTCTATGACGCTGGGATCTTCGTTAATCCGGTCGTCCCCCCGGCTGTCCCCCCGGATCAGACCCTGATCCGGACCAGCTTCATGGCCACCCATACTGACCCACAGCTTGACTTTGCCCTGGAAATCTTTGAGAAGGCAGGAAAAGAACTGGGTGTGATTTGATTTAATTATAATGACGAAATCCTAATGAGGAATGACGAAGGAATGCCAAATCCCAATGCCTAAAGGGGCCTGCATCACTTTCGAATGTTTCCGGGCGAAGGGCGAAGGCGCTTCGATATTTTGGATTCATCATTCCTTCGTCATTCGTCATTCTGATTTCGTCATTTAAACACTCCTGGTCTATCTCATGAATCAACCACCTATTCTGATCAAAGAAGTTGCTGATAAGCATGATCTAAAACGCTTCATCACCCTTCCCTGGAGTATCTACCGGGGGAATCCATACTGGGTCCCACCTTTAATTTCGGAAGAGAAGAAGCTGCTCTCTCCAGGGCGTAATCCTTTCTGGGATCATGCCGAAAGGGAACTCTTCATTGCTTTTCGGGGCGACCAAGCGGTGGGAAGGATCGCGGCTATCGTGGACCGGGACTTCATCTCCTACCATAACGAGCAGACCGGTTACTTCGGATTCTTCGAGTGTCTCGATGATCAGGAAGCCACCCGGGCTCTCTTTTCAGCGGCCAAAGCGTGGCTGAAGGACCGGGGTCTGAAAAAGATGATCGGTCCCCTCAACCCCTCGACCAACGCCACCTGCGGGATGCTGCTGGAAGGCTATGACTCTTCCCCCAAGCTCATGATGCCCTATACCCTCCCCTACTACCATCCCCTTCTGGAAGGCTGCGGGCTGACCAAAGCCCGGGATCTGCTTGCCTTCCATATACCGGTCCCGGAGAAGATGAATCCGCGGCTGGAAAAGATCGCGGCAATTCTCAAGAAGCGGGGTTTAAATGTCCGGAACATCCGGATGAAGGAGTTCCATCAGGAACTGAAACTGGTCCGGGAGATCTACAACTCCGCCTGGAGGGAGAATTGGGGCTTTGTCCCGATTACCGAGGCGGAGATCGAGCATATGGCAAAAGAACTTAAACCAATAGTTGTCCCCGAACTGGTCTTCTTTGCCGAGTATAAAGGAAAACCGGTGGGATTTTATCTGGTCCTCCCCGACTATAATCAGGTGATCAAGAAGATGAACGGGAAGATGGGACCGATCCAGATTATCACATTTCTTTTAGGTCGGAGAAAGATCACCGATATCCGTCTGATGATGGCCGGGATCGAAGAGGAGTACCGGAAGAAGGGGCTGGATGGTCTCCTCTACCTGGAGTCCGCCCGGGCCGCCCGGGATCTGGGCTATAAAGACTCCGAGATCTCCTGGCTTTTAGAGGACAACCTTCTGGTCATCCGGGCGACAGAGATGATGGGGGGGACGCTATCCAAAAAGTATCGTATCTACCAAAAATCTATTTAAAATTCCGATGGTATTTTAAATACTATGAACAAATAACCGGGACCTGTAATTAGGATTTTTATCAGTCGGATCGGTCCAATCCACCCGACTGAAACCGGTGAAGACCGGAATAATACCACCATCTCATTTTCCGGATCACACTACCTAGCCATCGCGTCCACAGGCTGCACCGTGGAGAACCTACAGGTTATGAACGGAGGATTTACTAATATCGGTAATATCTATATCGGTGCTGCGGATGTAACCATCCGTGACTGCCGTTCGCTATATAGTAGTACCAATGGTTTCCAGTATACCGCCTCAGCGTCTTTTGTGAGTTTGATCAACTGCTCCTCTTACTACTCCTGCGACTAGAATTCTTCCCTCGGAAGAATTCTCCTTTAACCTAAGTTGAGCGATTATTGCGGATGAAATGTGCTCTAAGATTATGAGGCTGCATCGGTTGCAAAAAACGCAGACGCATTAATAAATGCGAACGAGTATTTTTGCAACCGATTGCAGACCATAAGATTGGTGCAGTTCGCCGCATAGAATCGCTCAATTTAGGTTAAACTTAAAGATGGTGCGGTAGGGGGAAAAGACTGAACGTCGAACCTCGAATGACATAGTCCAGAGGACTCTTGCGTTTTTTGCGCCTTTCTTGACCACCATTTTATCCGCCAAAGTGCTTGCATCCCGAACTTGATTCGGGGTTTTAACGACGGCGGAAGCTCGAAGAGCGAAGGCTGGTTTGCGGCTAAATAAGGGGGCAAGGCTATGGATTAAACCAGCGAGACAAGTTCGGCAAACCGTTCCCGGGTCTTCTCCAGTATCTCGGGCGGAAGGGGGATCGGGGGATGGCCGAGGGACCAACCGGAGGATTTCAGATAGTCCTCCATAATCTCTTTGTCCCAGCTGTCCTGGATCCGGCCGGGGCGATACTCCGACTTCTTCCAGATCCTGGAGCAGTCCGGGGTACAGGATTCATTTATCAACATAATCCTTCCATCCTTCTCTCCAAACTCGAACTTGGTATCAGCCAGGATAAACCCTGCTTGAGCGAAGACCGGGCGCATTCTTTCATATATCTTCAGAGTCAGATCACGAACTTCTTCCGCCCTATCCTCCCCTACCAGCTCAATAAGATCCTTCCAGCTCAGATTTTCATCATTATTGCCCAGGTCCTTTCGGGCCGGGGTAAAGATTGGCCGGGGCAACTCTCCGGCCAATTCGAGACCGTCTGGAAGAGGAGGCAGCCAGGATTGGTCTCCATCCCGATAGGCCTGCCAGGACTGACCGTAGAGGTATCCCCTTGCCACACACTCCAGGCGGATTGGTGTAATCTCCTCGGTGAGAAGACTTCGTTCGGCAAGCATCTCCGGGTAATCATTTAAGGGAGGAGGAAATTCTTCCACCCGGGAGGTGATAAGGAAATTGGGGAGTATATCACCCGTCAACTCGAAGGTGCGTAGAGTAAGAGCGGTCAATGTCCTCCCCTTCCCCGCCAATCCCTCCGGATAAACCTGATCAAAGAAAAATACCCGGTCGGTGGTTACCACCAGCATACCGTCTTTGACTTTAAAGACATCCCGGATCTTGCCCCGTGCATACAGGGGGATTCCGGGAATAGTAACTTCCAGTAATAGTTCCGGTTTCATCTTTGGATAATCAGGTTTCTAACTTAGCCATCGGCTGGCTCGATCAACATTCAGCAATTTGGACAGGATAACAGGATTAACAGGATATTAATGATATAAGAGGTTTATTTTTATACATCAACAATACCTTCTATCTAAAAACACCCTGTTATCCTATCAAAAAACAATCCTGTTAATCCTGTTATCCTGTCCAAAAAACAATCCTGCACATCCGGTCAAATAAGTATTTTTGAAAAGCGGGAAAGATCAGCTACTGAAAACGATGACTATCAGAGCAACCAGCCAGCAGTAATAGGCGAAGTAATGCAGTCTTCCTTTTTTGATCACATTGAGCAAAAACCTGATCGCCAGATAGCCCGAGACCGCGGCAGCCAAACCCCCGACAGCCAGAGAGATACCTTCGGCCCAAGTGAGTTCCGCTGACGTCATATCGCGGAGTTCCATAAATCCGGCGCCGAGGATAACCGGAATCGACAGCAGAAAGGAAAATTCAGCTGACCGCGTCCGTTCGACACCGGAATAAATCCCGGCCGAGATCGTCAATCCGGAACGGGACATCCCCGGAAGAATGGCAACAGCCTGGGCAATGCCAATGATCAGGGCCCGGGGAGATGTCACCTTATCCTGCTCCGGTTTTTTAAAACGCAGAAAGAAAAGAACCAGGCCGGTCACTGCCAAGCAAACCCCGCCGGCGAGAGGATTCCCGAAGGCTCCCTTGATCATATTATTGGACAGCACCCCTACTAGAACCGCCGGGATGGTGGCCAGTATCAGGAGACATACCATTTTAGTATCGGGGTTTTGGAACTTCCACTTCCCATTCCGTAACCGAATCCGGCCCCGGAAAATACCCCTCAGCAACCTCCGGATCTGAGCGCGGTAGACGCAGATAACCGCAGCCAGGGTTCCCAGATGAACGATAACCACAAATCGAACAAATTGGAGATATTGCTGGTCAGGAAGTCTTAGTAGTTTCCCCACCAGAACCAGGTGACCGGAGCTGGAAACCGGAAGAAACTCGGTCAATCCCTGAACAATACCCAGAATAATAGATTCTATAATATTCATATAGTTAATTAGCGCCGGAGGCGCTAATTGGCTGTTTCGGAATTACAATAAATCGTTATTCCTGGGTACCGTTGATCGGTTGCGCAACCTTTTTACCCGAATGTTGCCCGAATGAAGCGAGGGCTAAGTTCCTGTATCGGAATTTCAATTTAGATTATTTAGATTTAAAATTGAGAAATATTATTTTATAGACGCAATTTAACGATGTTAGTCATTTTTCAAAACTAAGTTAGCGCAAAGCGCTAACTTATATTAATAATGAATAAGCGAAAAGATCGGGGTACCTTTCAGTTTTTCCCGGCCGTTTAAAAAGTCCAGTTCTATCAATACGGCAACCGCGACAATATCCCCGCCCTGCTGCTTGACCAAATCCACCGCGGCCCCCAGAGTTCCACCGGTCGCCAGCAGATCATCGACTATAAGAATCCGGCTCCCGGGTCTGACGGCATCCTCATGAACTTCTACTGTGGCAGTTCCATATTCCAGATCATAACTGACTTTTTTCGTCTTATAAGGCAATTTCCCTTCCTTCCGGACCAGAATCAACCCAGCGTCCAGTATATAGGCCAGGACAGAGCTGAAGATAAAACCACGAGCATCCACACCAACCACCAGATCAATATTGCTATTAATAAATTCACCCGCCATAAGGTCAATCGCCTCTTTAAATAACCGGGGATCATTGATTAAAGTAGTAATATCCTTAAAGACTACACCTTCTTCTGGAAAATCCGGAATATCACGGATTGATCGCGATAATTCTTCTATACTCACTCTGGCCTCCTTTGTTGAATGTTCTTATCTGACAAGATAATTAAAAGAGAAAGTAATCAGTTAGCCTGGTTACCGAGGTGAAGCGCACTGATTACTGATCACCGTTTACTGATTACTTCCTTCAATCCCTTTTCCCGTTCCCGGAGGGTATTCCTAAGCTTGCGGTTCGACTTGTTGATGATCTGGCGCACCCGTTCCCGACTGATCCCGAACTCTTTGCCTATATAGGAGAGCGTCCGGGCTTCCTCCCCATCCAACCCAAATCTCATTTGAAGTATTTTAATCTCCCGGGGAGGGAGTAACTGGATCAATCCAAGCAGATCCCGGTGAAGGTCTGCTGTATCCACTATCTCATCCGGAGCGGGAGAGTTGGTATCCTGGATCATATCGGCCAGTTTACTGAACCCATCGTGGTCAATCGCGGCATCTAATGAACTGGGAATACGGGCAACTTCGTTCATATAGTCAATTTCCTCAAGAGTCATCCCTAACTCTTTAGAAATCTGCTGGGGGGATGGCTGATTTCCCAGTTGCTGACTCAGCGCACTAACCTTTCTCCGGAAGGAGTTAATCCTCTCCTGCATATAGACGGGGATGCGGATCATCTTGCCTTTGTTAGCCAGCGCCCGCATTATCGATTGTTTTATCCACCAAGCGGCATAAGTGCTCACCTTGGTTCCCCGACTGAGATCATAACGCTCCACTCCCTTGATCAGGCCCAGATTTCCCTCCTCAATCAGATCCAGCAATGGTAGTCCCAGATGCTCATACTTCTTGGATATCTTAACTACCAACCGGAGATTCGCTCGGATCAGATGCCGGCGGGCCTCTTCATCCCCCTGAGCAGTTTTTTCCGCCAGCTTAATCTCTTCTTCTCTGCTTAAGAGCGGGATCGCCCCAATCTCACGGAGATAGATCTTGATAGCCCGGACTTTGGGGTCCGGAGTCAGATTAGAACTTCCATTGGAGGGAGAGAGAGACATAACACTAGATTATCGAAAACTAGCCTCTATTCAAATATTGAATCACATTATAATCAAGCTACTTTAAACCACGAAGGACACGAAGATCACGAAGATTTCAAAAAGATGAGTTAAATCTTGCTTTTTCTCAACTCTTCTTCGTGCACTTCGTGACCTTCGTGGTAGATCACTTCATTGTCCCAGGTAGAATTGTTAAAATCCATCTTTGAGGACGGTTAAATTATTCCTCAATCGCTGCCTGGGCGGCGGCTAATCTCGCGATCGGTACCCGGAAGGGAGAGCAGCTGACATAGTTCATCCCTACCCGGTAGCAGAACTTCACCGAACTTGGCTCCCCGCCATGTTCGCCGCAGATCCCGATTTTCAGATCGGGACGGACAGACCGGCCCCGCTCGATAGCGATCTCTACCAACTGACCGACCCCTTCCTGATCAAGTGCCTCGAATGGATCACCAGGCAGGATCTTCTTCTCCAGATAATCCGGCAGGAAGACTCCGGCGTCATCCCGGCTGTATCCGAAGGTCATCTGGGTCAGATCGTTGGTCCCGAAGCTGAAGAACTCAGCCTCACGGGCAACTTTATCCGCGACCAGGCAAGACCGCGGGATCTCGATCATAGTTCCGACCAGATAGGAGATATCTACTCCCTGCTTCTCAATTATCTCATCGGCGGTGGCCCGGATGATCTCCTCCAGGTAGTCAAACTCGGCACTGGTCCCGATCAAGGGGACCATAATCTCCGGAAGAACCTTAATCTTCTTCTTCGACACCCGGCAAGCTGCCTCAATGATTGCCCGGGTCTGCATCACGCAGAGTTCCGGGTAGGAAATAGAGAGCCGGCAGCCGCGGTGCCCCAGCATCGGGTTCATCTCATGGAGGGCGTTGACTCGATCGGCGACTTTCCCGGGAGAGATCCCCAGAACCTTCGCCAGTTCCCGTTGCTCTTTAGCCTCATGAGGGACGAATTCATGGAGAGGAGGATCGAGGAGGCGAATGGTTACTGGAAGACCGTGCATCGCCTTGAAAATCCCCTCGAAGTCTTTCCGCTGATAGGGAAGAAGTTTTTTTATCGCCTTCTTCCTGCTCTTCTCATCATCGGCCAGGATAAACTCCCGGACCGCCAGGATCCGTTCCGGCGCGAAGAACATATGCTCGGTCCGGCAGAGACCGATCCCCTCAGCCCCGAATGCCCGGGCCGCCTCGGCATCGGCGGGAGTATCGGCATTGGTCCGGACTCCCATCTCGCGGAACTCATCCGCCCAGGCGCTGACCTTACGATATAACTTGTAGATCGGGTGTTTCCTGGCCCAGGCCGCTCCATCCACTACCGCCGCGACGACCGGAGACGAAGTGGTGGGGATGTCAACTCCCTTGCCATTATCACAGTAGATGACTCCGGTGGATCCGTTCAGACTTATGAACTGCCCCTCTTTGACCACTGTTTTTCCGATGGCAAACTGCTTTTTGCTATAGTCGATAGCAACCGCTCCCGCTCCGGCCACACAGCATTTGCCCCAGCCGCGGGCAACGACCGCCGCGTGACTGGTCATCCCGCCGGTACTGGTGAGAACTCCTTGGGCGGCCCACATCCCTCCAACATCCTCGGGACTGGTCTCCCGGCGGACCAGGATCAAACGGGCAGATTTGTCCTTCTCAAAGATGCGCTCGGCTTCTTCGGCTGTAAAGACCACCCGTCCGCAGGCAGCGCCTGGCCCGGCCGGGAGACCATATGCCTTATCCAATCCCTTCTTGACAGCCGCAGCTTCTTCTTTTAGATCAAAGATCGGGAAGAGCAGCTGGGCGAGATGATCACCCTCGATCCGGGTGATCGCCTGACGGGGGGTGATCAATTTCTCCCGAACCATATCACAGGCGATCTTGACCGCGGCCAATCCGGTTCGTTTTCCGGTCCGGGTCTGGAGCATGAACAGCTTCCCCTCCTGGATGGTGAACTCAACATCCTGCATATCCTGGTAATGCTCTTCGAGCTTCTTCATGATCGCCGTCAATTCACGATAGACCCACTTCCAGACCGGACTCTTCTCATGCGGCATCTCGGAGATCGAGGCGGGGGTACGAATACCGGCAACCACATCCTCTCCCTGCGCATTGATCAGATACTCGCCCATCGGTTTGCGATCACCGTTAGCCGGGTTACGGGTAAACCCCACTCCAGTCCCGGAGGATTCGCCCATGTTTCCGAAGACCATAGCCTGAACATTGACCGCGGTTCCCTTCAATCCGGTAATCCGGTTGATCTTCCGATACTTCATCGCCCGATCCGAATCCCAGGACCCGAAGACTGCGTTGATCGACAGCCTGAGCTGTTCCATTGGATTCTGGGGGAATGGTTTTTTGACGTGTTTCTTATATACCTTTTTATAACTCTCGACCAACTCCTGGAGCTGGGCGGCGGTGAGATCGGTATCGTCCTTCGCTTTATACTTCTTCTTGATCCTGGTAAGTTCAACCTCAAAATCTTGATGAGTAAGACCGGTGGAGGAACCCATTACAACATCCCCGAACATATCGACAAATCTCCGGTAAGAGTCCCATCCGGCCCGTTCATTGCCGGTCTTATCGATAAATCCCAGGACCGACCTGTCATTCATCCCGAGATTGAGAACTGTATCCATCATACCCGGCATTGAGATGGCCGCTCCCGATCGGACCGAGACCAGAAGGGGATCATGATCCGCTCCCAGTTTCTTTCCGATAAGTTTTTCCAGTCGTTCCAGGTTCTTCTTAACCTGGGCGTTCATTCCAGCGGGATATCTATGCTCATGATCGGAATAATATGCACAGGCTTCGGTGCTGACAGTGAACCCGGGAGGTACCGGAAGGCCGGTATTCGCCATCTCGGCCAGATTGGCTCCCTTCCCGCCCAGCAGCGCCTTCATCTCAGTTTTCCCTTCCGCTTTCCCACCGCCGAAAAAATATACATACTTGGTCATGGTTTCCCTCCCATTAATGGTGACGAGTGACTAAAATTCAAATAATTCATATCTCTCCCATTTTAAATAGTAAGCAGTAAGCGGTAAGCAGTGAGCGGGAGCCCAGTAGCTATACCTTACTCGAACAGCCTTCTCAACCACGAAGAGCACGAAGAACACGAAGGAATTTCAAAAAACTAGAAAAGATTTTATAGTTTTCTTTGTTTTTCTTCGTGTTCTTCGTGACCTTCGTGGTGAATATTTAGTTTTTTAAGCACAAAAAGTTAAAAATACCCTTTCGAGTAAGCACTAGCTACTGCTTACCGCTCACCGCTTACTGCTTACCACCTCTCTCTCCCTGTGCCTTTTTCAATTCCTTCTTCAATCGTCATTTATATTTCATCATTTATACAACATGTTCCCCTCTCTCAAACTGAAGCAATGAAAGGTCTGCCACTTTTTCACTATATACCCGGTTGATCAGGTTTAAAAGAATCATCCGGTTTTTCCGCTGATCCTTATCATCGACGTTGACCATTACCTCATCAAAGAAGGCACTGAGAGGCCGGGAAAATATCCTGGCATACTCTTCGGTCGCCTGCCGGTAGTTTTTCTCACCGATCAGTTTACCGACGATCCCGGAAGATTTCAGTGCCTGAAAGAGTTCCCGCTCCGCCTTTTCCACCAGGAGATCCTCCCTCACCTTTTCTTCTCCGGTCAGGTTCTCTGAACGGACGATATTATGGGTCCGTTCCACGATAGTAGCAGCCGCCAATAATGTTTTTGTACCTTCCAGGGACTGGAGAACCTTGATCCGGGATGAGATATCCTGTAAATCTTGCCAACCGGCTGAGAGCACCGAATCAACAACCGGAGGGGAAACCTCGCGGGCCACCAGATATGCCTCCAACCGGAGGCGAAAGAAGTCCAGAACCTGCCGATTCACATCCCGAATCCGGGAATCATCCAGGCCAAGTCCGGCAACAACCTCTGCCACCAATAAATCAAAACGAACCGACAGCTTCTTCTCCGATAGCAGTCTGATAATCCCCTGGGCCTGTCTTCTCAGTCCATACGGATCCTGAGATCCGGAAGGTTTAATCCCGGCGCTGATAAACCCGGCAACAGAATCGATTTTATCGGCCAGCGCTAAAACCTGTCCGATCACTGTTTCGGGAAGAATACCTCCAGATAAATCCGGGAGATAATGTTCATAGATAGCCGCTGCTATCTCCGAATCTTCACCGGCGTTTATGGCGTACTCTCTCCCCATTACCCCCTGAAGCTCGGTAAATTCTTTCACCAGGGAGGCAGTCAGATCGCTTTTACATAGGAGCGCCGCCCTCTCTGCCTTCTTTATTTGACTCTCAGGCAATCCCAACTGTTCAGCAATAAACACTGCCAACCTCTCCAATCTTTTAACCTTCTCTCGATAGGTACCAAGACGTCTGTGGAATACAATCCCTTTAAGATCTGAGACCCTATCTTCCAGGGACCGGCGAATGTCATCCTCCCAGAAAAATTTCGCATCATCCAGCCGGGCCCGAAGTACCCTTTCATTATTGGTTTTTATCTCACCTGAATCTTGATATGGGCCATTGGCAACAACAATGAATTTTGATAGTAATTGCCCGGACGGATCAAAGACCGGAAAATATCGTTGATGGGATTTCATCACCGTAATCAATACCGGAGATGGGATCTTTAGATATGACGCGTCAAAATCGCCAACAATTATCCGGGGATACTCCACCAGATTGCAGACCTCATCTAATAGAGTACTATCAAGATCTGACTCAGAAATATCTGGTCGGTATTTTTTCTGCTCAGAAAGGATCTCCTCCAGCAGTTTCTCTCTCCTCCGGCCCTGATCGGCTATCACATATTGATCCAGCAAAACCTGTTCATACTCTTTCTGGTCCGCGGAGTTCAGCCTAATCCGATCTTCCCCAAAAAAACGATGACCCCGGGTATATCGATCCGCCATAATCCCGGCAATCTGAACTTTAATAACCGATTCTCCCCGGAGGAAGACCAGCCAACGGATCGGGCGGGCGAATCTGAATTGATCCCCTAATATCCAGCGCATCGATTTGGGAAAGCTTAGGGAACGAAGAAGAACAATAAGTTCATCCCTCATCTCCTGAGTCAGATCAGTCCTGACATCCAGATTGATATACTTCTTTCCATTCTTCTCACCCATCTGGATATCATAAACCGTCATCTCTTTACTACGGGCAAAACCAACGGCACTCTTGTTCCAGTTTCCAGCTTTATCTTTTGCCCGTTCCAGAGGAGGTCCCCATACCGTATCGGTTTTATACCGTTCAACTCCCCGGATAAAAAGGACCAGACGACGGGGAGTTCCCCAGGCGGTCAACTGTGATCTGGATGCCCATTTTCCCCCCCATACCAGCATCTGATCGATAGCGGGCTGGATATACGATGCCGGAAGTTCTTCAGTCCCGATCTCCAGGAGAATATTTTCTTTTTCCTGATTCATCACTTTTTTAAAACGATTTAGAAACTACAATAACATGTCCCCCCTACCTCGGCCCATTTTTTGACAAAACTATTTTGGGACAAGACGATTCTCCCCCTGCCTCAGCCCATTTTTAAAATGTTGAATGTTCAGTTTTTTTCGTTCGACGTTCGATGTTGGACGCCGTGCCCGCCGTAGCTTTAGCGAAGGCTGGTTCGATGTTCTGTTTTTAAATGCCCCCTACCTCGGCCCCTTTTATGACAGGACCATTACAGGCAGGACTATTAACCTCGCCTCGGCCTATATTTCTTTTTACTGTTAATAGTCCTGCCTGTAATGGTCCTGTCTAAATTTCTTTTTGTGTTAATAGTCCTGCCCCTAATCGTCCTGCCTTTGCTGAGTATACAATTCCGCGCACCCCTTGGCCAGTTTCCGGATCCGACCGATATAATTCGCCCTCTCACTTACACTGATCGCCCCGCGGGCGTCGAGAAGATTGAATATGTGGGAGCACTTAAGAACCAGCTCATAGGCGGGATAGACCAGGCCGGCCTGGAGAATATCGGTGGACTCCTTTTCAAATCGGGTAAAAAGATCGCGGTACTCCTCAACCGGTACTTCCTCAAAGCTGTAACGGGAGAATTCGTATTCCTGTCTCTTCCGCATCTCCGAGTATCTCACTCCGGCGGCCCACTCCAGGTCGAATACGTTATCAACTCCCTGCAGGAATATGGCTATTCGTTCCAACCCATAAGTCAGCTCAACCGGAACCGGTTCCAATTCAAAACCGCCCATCTGCTGAAAATAGGTAAACTGGGTTATCTCCAGTCCATCACACCACACCTCCCAACCCAACCCGGAGGCCCCCAGAGTGGGCGACTCCCAATCATCCTCGACAAACCGGATATCATGACTCTGAAAATCAATCCCCAGTGTTTTCAGACTGTTTAGATAAATATCTTGAACCTCGTCCGGGGCCGGCTTCAGGATAACCTGATATTGATGGTGCTGGTAGAGGCGATTGGGGTTCTCCCCGTAACGCCCGTCCGAAGGGCGGCGGGAAGGCTGGACGTATCCGACCTTCCAGGGGTCCGGTCCCAGAACACCGAAAAAAGTCGGGGGGGCGAAAGTCCCGGCTCCGACTTCAAGATCATACGGCTGGACCAGAACGCAGCCCTGCTCTCTCCAATATTCCTGTAACTTTAATATTAAAGTCTGAAAATCCATTTTTTCGCCTCCAGCGAAAAATTAGTTATATGATTCCGATTCATTCTGGTGTCGTAGGATTTATATTGCCATACTAAAAACAACTATTGGTCAATTTTCAAGACTAAACTAACGCCGCAGGCGTTAATTTATAACATGGTTTAAAAAGCGTTTCGACTTTATCTTTTTATGCGCGGCGCTGTCAACGAGATAAGACAATAAACGGTTCAAAAGGGCAGATTGTCGTCGGGATAGCTTAAGTTTCATAACCTGGTTCAGACTATTCCTGAGAATATAACTGATAATCGCCATTACCCCCGGTTCAATATCTATCGAATCACTCACCTGATCACCGCAACGCGCGCAGATCCAACCCGGTTTCTTAAGCATAAATTTAACTCCCTGCCCCAATGGCCCCCCGCAATTAATACAATGATCAAACGGAGGAAATACTCCCAGGAGATGGAGATAGCGGATCTCAAACCAGAGTCGAGCAGGAATAATAGCATCTATCCCGGGGGCATCTTTGAGCATTTGAAACAAGAGGCAAAATAATGCCCCGCTATCTTCCTCCCCGTAGGCGGCTAAAGATGAAAGTTCCGCCAGATAGTGGAAGAAGGCCGAGCGCTCCAGTGTGTTTAATGCCTCCGGAAAAGAGTTGATAATGTCGAATTGAGAGAGGATATGGAGGTCACTCGTCCGGCTCGGGTAATAAACCAGCGCTCCATAGTTCAGGAGCTCCAGTTTCCCGCGGAGCGGACTCTTTAACCGGCGAGCTCCTTTGGCTATGGTCTTCAAGAACCCGGAGTCTGAGGTAAGAATATTGACCAGCATGCTGGTCTCCGAATAATCACGGACCTGGAGAATAATACCTCTGGTTTTGCGCGGCGCCAAGTGGAGTTCCTTTATCGGTTCTCAATCATATTGTGTGGGTAAATACTCTTTGATATTTCTTTATTTTAGGGAAACCAGCGAAAAATCCAAAATCCAAGCACCAAATTCCAAATATTCAAGACAAATATAATCATCTATAAAGAGTATCTACCCACACAAAATAACTGAGAACCACTGTTTATGACCTTATAAGAGGCCACCTCTTCTTTTTCCATGACTTCAGGATTGTTTCTTCTTTCTCCCTCATTACCTGCCGACAATCCAACGGATGATCACTATATCCGAGGAGATGAAGAACCCCATGGATAAGACAGAGCGCGAACTCATCCTCCACATTCTGTCCATGTTCGGGTGCCTGCCCGACAATCTGTTCGGTGGATAGTACGACATCACCTAAAAACCAGGACTGGATCTTTCGGTCCAGCCCTTCATTCTGGGGGAAAGAAAGGACATCAGTAGGATAATCCCGCCCCAGGTACTGCCGGTTAAGAAGAAGGATTTGAGCGTTATTAAGGAGAAGAAGACTGACCTCCCCTTCCCCGACCCCCTCTCGGGCCAGGGCCCAACCCACCAGTTTTTCTATTCCAACCCGATTCAGGCGGAGACGGCGCTGACGGTTTGATATTTTAATAAAATAATTAGGGGATGGGGAATGGGGAATGGGGAATGGACTTTGGGAGCTATTCATAATCACGTCCTGATTTGAATTTTTCACTTTTATAATTAAAACTCCCTACTCTCCCTCTACCTCGGCCCCGTTTGAACTTCCAATAACCAACTTCCAACTGCCAATTTCCAAGTGGCCGTTAGTTTTGTCCCATCCTGATTAAAAGTTGTCACTTTTCGTGTCAAAACAATATCTTCTCCCCTTTACCTCAGCCCCTTTTTTGACAAGACAATTTAATGACAAGATTATTACCCTCTACCTCTCCCCCTCTTTTTGGCAGGACTATTACAGGCAGGACTATTTGCCTCACCTCGGCCCCTTTTATAAAAATCAATACTATTAAGCCCACGATCATTGGGCTTTTTGATTACTTTGACTTAATTTATTTTGTTTTTAATCGTCCTGCCTGTAATGGTCCTGCCTTTATGCGGGTCCTGGTCAGGTCTTAATTTTATGTTGTTACTGTATCTTCGCACCATCCGTCCCATAGCATCTTCCTACTTCTACTATGTGACAACCTATATCAGGACGGGACCTGGTTCTTGGTTATTGCTAGTTGGAAGTTGGTTATTGGATATTCCCCCCTCCCTGCTCCCCACCTCCGGATACTTAACCCTGGTATGATATCGCGCCGAGAGTAGGCGGACAAAACTCTCTCCGATTATCCTCAGGTCCACCATGGTCAATCTGCACTCATCCAGCTGGCCATCGGAAAAGCGCTCCCGAATAATATTTTCCACCAAAGATTCCAATCGGCTGGGAGTACGCCTATCCAGGGAGGCCGAGGCTGCTTCCGCGGCGTCAGCCAGCATCACAATCGCCGCTTCCCGGCTCTTTGGCCTGGGACCCGGATATCGGTAGTCTTTCTCCATAACATCAAACTTTAACTGACGATTTCTACCGGCCCGGTCATAGAAGCAGGATATCAGGCTGGTCCCATGATGTTGCTCTATAATAGCGACAATCCGGCGATCCAGTTTATACTGTCGGGCCAGATCAACCCCTTCCTTTACATGAGCGATCAGGATCAGACTGCTCATACTCGGTATCAGAGTATCATGCCGGCTGAATCCTGATGTTTCATTCTCCGAGAAGTATTCCGGCTTCGTTATCTTCCCGATATCATGGAAATATGATCCAATCCGGGCCAGGAGCGAGTTAGCGCCGATCTCCTCGGCGGCCCCTTCTGCCAGAGTTGCAACCATAAGTCCATGATGATACGTCCCGGGTGCCCGTATCATCAACCGGCGCAGAAGCGGATGATTGAGATCGGAGAGTTCCAGGAGACCGATATCTGAAGAGATCCGGAAGAGAGACTCAAATAATCCCAGGGCAATTAGGGTAAAAAATGCTGATAGAATCCCGGCAGCGGCGGCTCCTACTCCCTGAATAATAAAGACAGTCAGTCCTAATCCTCCGGCAACTCCAAGTCCGGCCACCGCCAGAAAACTGGACGCGGCCGAGATCAGGCCGGCTCGAAAGAGGTCAATCCTCCTCCGGGCACCGCTCAGACCAAAGATGCCGGCTATTGACCCGATAATTATGACCACTATATAGCCGGGACCGCCGCCCAGGATAAGGGCCGTAAAAAGAGACAGAATCAGCGTGAAGAAGATCGCTACCCGTATACTAACCAGCAAGCAAAGCAGCATCGTTCCAATAGTTACCGGTGATATATAGCGGGTAAATTCCATCATCCCGGGCGGGAGATGCCAGAATATCTGACGGAGCAGACGGGTCAGGAGAAGAACTAGAATCAACACTGTTGAGATAAGCAACAGCTTGGAATTACTCCGGCTGACCTCCCGATGATAATGGTCCAGATAGTAAATCGCTATTATAAATAAAATGGCAACCAGGAGGCCGTTTCCAAGGGTGTAATATAATAATGAGATCGGTGGTTCAATTCGAAAGAGCTGCTCCTGATAAGAACGGAATTTCTGGATATGAATCGACCGAACTTCCTCACCCTGGCGGATAATCTTCTCCCCTTTTCTAACCTCGGTAATAATAGCCGGGATATTACTCCGGGCGGATGATCTCAACGCATCCGTCTGCTCTGAATCAAATTCCAGATCGGGTTCTATGAACCACTGGACCACTTCTTCCAGTCCGTCTATAACGCCCCCTCCTATGAAAATATTATCTTCCAACTCCTTTACCACGACATCCCGACAGGAGGAGACTGTGGGGATTTCCGATATCGAAATTATCCGG
>Ga0222665_1000584_pt1 | contig 20891 bp, 18 predicted proteins | sample AntAcemetagen653_FD_179853 | JGI IMG/M metagenome (GOLD analysis project Ga0222665, IMG submission 179853) | Saline water microbial communities from Ace Lake, Antarctica - #653 | ecosystem: Environmental > Aquatic > Non-marine Saline and Alkaline > Saline | place: Antarctica: Ace Lake...
GGACTTGAGCCATTACAACTCTCACCCACTGGGTAACATTAATCAATTTCATGGGATTTCTCCCAATTCCAAGATTTCGGATTTATCTTGGCACGAGGATGCAATTGTTGGGCACGGCATATTAACACTCTCGTAACGACACAATTTCTATGCCAAACGTCTGCAGGTTAAGTCTCGCCTTGCGAAGGCTGACGTGGCATAGCTGCTCATTGTCCACCAATTCCGAAAGGTCTTTCGTCAGTTTCTCACTTGCGCCTGCTCCCAATATGATACCAGTCAGTGCGGCGAGGGGAAACTCGAAGAGATAAATCCCCTTCGTTGAATCCTTCTTGTCTGCGGTATGGATAGGCAAAATCATTCGCACTTCTTTCTCATACGCCCAGTCTTTGCTTTTCATAAAAAACGACTCAAGCGGTATCTCCTCTGGATTGTCAGTACATGGTCTGTCGTCTGAATAGCATACATCTTTGAGGGTGCCAAAACCTGGGTGCACAAGTGGTGGTCCTTCGCCAAACCACTGCCAGTCAATAATCGTCTCATATCTCTTATCATTGAAGAACGAGTTGTCAGATTCAAATTCGAGAATAAAACCCCTATGCGCTTCAGCGTAGTGTGCCCACATTACAAGACTATCAGGTCGCTTCGTAAGGCATAGAATTCCATATTGAATACTTGCCCACTTGCGCCATGATCGAATGTGTTCATCTTGCTCATCTTCTGCGAGGGCCTTGAAGTATAGCCGGCACTCAAATGGGTCATTCAGGTAGCCGGGAGGAGTAAAACAAATCATCCGGTTACGCACAACGTCAATACGCTCTTGCTTAACATATTTGTAGAGCTTCATATTCTCGAAATATCCGGTTACTGCCCAACGTCGCTAATCAGCCGATTGGGTAAAAACCACAGTCACCTGAGGTAATCCCCGTTAGAACCCATCGTGCCCTATTAAGGCAATGGGCTCACGATTATATCTTTGTAAAATTAGGTATTCAAAATAGTCTATGATATATTTTTGCCTCCGGTGGAGGAAATCTTAGTAGAAATAGTGCAAATTGATCAAAAGTCATCGATTTTCTTTGACTACGACGGTTTATCCATTTGAAAAATATCTTTACAGATTTAAATATAAAACCTTGAAGAGCTTTAAAATTAAAGGATATACCATAATATTGAACGTGACCTCTTATTTTCCTACAAAAAGATTTCCATAATTCCAGCAATGGGTAAATACTGCGATTTCCTTTGCACCATTCATTTACTTTGGTAAGTTTACTTCTTAATTTCTTACCACAGCTTTTAAGTTTTGGTACAACCCTGCCACTTTTTGTTAATCCAAGATAAAAAGTAAATCCCAGAAAGTTAAAAGATTTACTATTCCCCTTCTCAAATTTGTTAAAAACAATTGTTTTAGTTTTGTCGTTATTCAGTCGAAGCTTAAACTTTGACAACCGTTTTGGTAAAACTTCCCTGATTCTTTCAGCATCGTTTGCATTTTCACAGCAGATAACTGCATCATCGGCATAACGGAAAATTTCAACATTACCTTTACAATGGTTCTTAACAGTCCTGTTAACCCAGTCATCAAGTGCGTAGTGCGCATAAATATTGGCTAATATTGGACTACAAATACTACCTTGTGGCACTCCTTCGTCGCTTAGTATTAATTCTCCATCACTAAGAATACCTGCTTTAAACATGCGCCAGATATATCTTAGAAAGCGTTTATCTTGTATCTTGTTTGACAATCGCTCCATCAATAGTTCATGGTCAATTGTTCCAAAATAGTTTGATAAGTCGAGATCAATAATCTTCCTCACTGAATGGCTATATAGATGTCCCCGAAGTGCCTTAATCGCATCATGGCAACCTAATTTGGGTCTAAATCCATATGAGCTGTCCCAAAATAGAGGTTCATAGATAGCTTCAAGTATTTTCTGCACTCCCTTTTGGACAATTTTATCTTCAAAATTGCCTATCCCCAATGGTCTTGTAGCTCCTTTCCTTCCTTCTTTAGGAATTAATATTTGCTTTACAGAACCGGGAACATAGGACATTGTTTTCAGCTTTTCCAGTAGGGCATCAAGATTTTCGTCAAGATTTTCACCATATTTTTCTTTTGTCACACCATCAATACCAACCGCTGCTTTTCCTTTGAGCGACTGATACCAACTCAACAGATTCTCTTTATTGAAATGGTGCATCAATTGATTGAACACCATTTCGGGATTATCTGCTGATAACCTACTTATTATTGCAAATTTTGTTTTCATAATCACCGATATTCTGTGTTATCTGTTATGTGTCCTTTACAATAGCGATTTAACCTGAACTCCTTCCCTCCACCAGCATTACCAGGTTTCTTCAGTACTATGAGTTCTCTGACTCCCTATTATTCGTCTCAATTTCCTCGCTTATTAGGCTTGTAATTGATACTCCGTCCTTGGAGAAACAATAGGGTCTCCCACGTTTATAAAATAACTCTATTTGCATGCCAGGCTCTACGATCCCGGAGGTGTCATAGCTTCCTTCCCAAATTTAGCGTTGGCTATGATGTTGCTTTCTGACGCCGCGAAGCCATCAGCCATCCTCAAATGACAAAATTAACGGGACTCAATCACTTCAACATATGCTTCCGGCCTACAAACTCTCTGTCTACGCTTTACAGTGGCTGTTACCAGACACCGCACAAGACTCGATAATCGATGTGCTGGGTTGCACTTTCGATGCATTCACTTTCAGATGCCAGTTATTTTACACTTCGTGGCGCACCGCGGCGATATTCCGGCCAGCGAGTGATATCCAGGTTATTCAGCTGAATTGAGCCCTTATCCAGTTTAAAGGCTCCGGCCACGGCATTGAGTAGCGTGCTTTTCCCGGAGCCGTTGGTACCAATCACAGCGGTAAAACCGCCTTCTTTGATATGAAGACTTACTCCTTGAAGGGCCCGTACTTCATTGGGTGTATTCGGCAGAAATGTTTTTCTGATTCCGTTAATTTTTAGCATAGAGAGTTCCTCCAGCGTTTTTCTTTTTCAGAGTGGCAATCCACGAGGGTGCGACAAGTGCAGCAAAAACAAACAGGGCCGTAACCAGCTTCAGATCATTAGGATTCAGCCCCCACCTGAGAGCAATCGCAATTAAAAGTCGGAAAAAAATTGTTCCCAGTATTGTTCCGGTTATAGTGAGTCCCAAACCAGCTTTACCCACCATAGCTTCACCGATAATGACACTGGCAAGCCCCCACACCATCATGCCGATACCCATTTGCACATCGGCAAATCCCTGGTATTGAGCCAGAAGCGCTCCAGACAGGAGGGCAACCAGTCCATTAGCAAGAGCCAGACTGAAAACGATCATGGTTTTATTATTGATTCCCTGGGCTCGTACCATTTGAGCATTATCCCCGGAAGCCCGCAGGGCGGTACCAAAATGGGTCAGCAAAAACCGGAAAAGCAGTGCGCCGATTAGAATGCAAATGAATAGTATTGTTAAAAAGACTGCCAGATCGGTGGAGGGTACCATCCAGCCCATAATATTGATTTTTTCGGCATTGCCGGACATGAATGCAATGAACCTTTCCATGGTTCCGGATACGGACGGCACATCCAACAGCGGAATATTGCTGCGTCCCATAACCCTTAGATTCACGGAATAAAGGGCCGTCATCACCAGAATCCCGGAAAGCAGCTCCTGAATTTTAAACCGGGTATGCAGCAGACCCGTCACCATTCCGGCAAGAGCACCGGCAGCTATTGCCGCCAGAGTTGCCAGCCAGGGATTCCAGCCTCCGCTGATCAGCACCGCCGTAAGAGAAGCACCCAGGGTAATAGAGCCATCCACCGTAATATCCGTAAACCGTATCATTCGAAATGAAATCAGCATGCCCAGTGAGAGCAGACTGAGTATCAGTCCCATTGTAAACGCACCGATAACCAGACTCATAACAGCACCTCCGGATTTAGAACGGGACCACACCAGCAGACACCACGGATTAATGCACTTTCTCCAAGTCCAATACCAGGACGAGCATCGTCGATGAGATGCATCACGGCCAGGGGAGACGGGCCTCCGAAAAATCGGGATACAGAGGATCGAAGTTCCAAATGTCCGTTGGGCAGTGGCTGATAAGGAAAAACCGCCGCATGTATGTGCACACATAGATCCGGCCTTGACGGCATGGGATACAGTACCTTAAAACCTTCTCGTTTATCACCTCGCGCGGCAATACCGGTAACCAGAGCCTGATCGTGGGAGTAGGAACGTTCGCCGCAAAAACTCAGACGATCCCTGACTTTCGGCCAGGCCAGAAAATCATCCCGACAGAACATGCCGGCAGACTTCACAAGCGAGGCTCCCACCAGACCTTCAATTTTACCGAGAGCAACAAATCCGACCGCATCCGCACCGGTGAACTCAAATACAGTATCAATAATTTTGCTGATCTCATTTACAGGATTTTCATCAATCGGTTTAAAACGAAACATATGGGACATATGCCCTGAATATTTCAGCATCTGCCAGCATTTCAGCTCCGGAATATACTTTTTTTCCGCAATAAGATAATCCGGACGACCCCGCTCATCCAGAGGCTGCAACACCACATGTCCCGCCGCGGCAACAAACTCTGCACCCCCGGGGGCATCACCTGAATCTTCACCCTGAAAGGCTTCACCAATACCAAAGCCAAAATCATCAATGCCGAAAGAGGTTCTCTTACCTCTTTCAAAAACAGATACCGTTCCAAACAGTTCATCCACACGGGTAAGGGTCAACCCCGAATCCCCTGCAATAACATAATGTTCCCGATCCGGATGCGCCACAACACTTGCTTCGCCGGATTCTGCAGGAAAGTCCTCAGGAAAATCAGGGCTGAGCCATTCTCCAAATCCGGTAACCGTTATCGTATCCCGCACAAAATCCGTGGAACCAACCAGATGGAACGTACCACTGACTTTTTGGAGTTCTTTGTACACAATCAGCAAAGATCTGATTCCGGCAGAGCTCAAAAAATTCAGGCCGGAGGTATCCACAATTACCCGATGCTCCCCTTCCCTGATATGTTTAAGAAGCGTTTCTGAAAAAAGATCGGACCAGGAGGCATCCAGCCGTCCCTCTGCCCTGATCAGTAGATATTGTCCGTGTTTTGAATGCGTAAGCTGCATAATCTACCCTGTAATTATTTAAGGCTTCACCGGCAATGAGAAAGGAATAGCTTTTTTATTCAGTTCCGGAGTAATTGTCAATTTATACTGTTTTGCCAGGTCGGCATTGAGCAGCACTTTTTCGGATTGCGTATTATTAAAAGGAATTGTGCTTGGGTTTTCACCATTCAGCACACGAATAGCTTTTTGGGCGCCTTCCAACCCGGCATCATAATAATCCCGGGCCAGGCAGATCACACCGCCGTCATTCATCTGGGAACTTTCGAACACATATACGGGCAATTCGTTATCCCGGGCACGGCGGGCAATCTGGGCAAATCCCGGACGGGTGGTATTATCCACAATCTGAGCTACCGCTTGAATCCGTTTACGGCAGAGGATATCACTGGCCTGAGATATTTCGGAACTGGATGTAACCGGAACCACTTCCAGCTCGATATCATAGACTTTAAGTGCTTCCGCAAACCAGTCTTTGTAGAGTACACTGTTAATTTCGGCGGGCGTAAACAGGGTCCCCACGGCTTTAACCCCGGGAAGTGTTTCATGAATCACCTGCGCCATTTCCCTGAAGGGTGAGCGGGTGGTAATACCGGTCACATTGGGCAGATGATCTGTTTCAGACTTACCGGCACCGGCACGCACACCGTCGCCCACACCGGTAAAAACAATTTTTGTTTCTTTCCCGGCAAGACGCAATGCCGCCTGAAGACTCGGCGTTGAAATCACTATAAGCAGATCCGGTCGCTCGGATTTGATGGCCGTCATAATGCTGGAAAGCGTACTCATGTCTCCCTGGGCATTATAAATCCGGAGGTTAAAATCATGCCCTTCCACCAGCCCGCCCTTTTTCAGACCATCCATCAGACCATCGCGGCAATCTTCCGCAAACTGTGTCTCACTGTACATAACAAGACGCAGCTCCAGGGGTTCCGAAACAGCGGCTGATTTCCCATTCAGTATCGGTCCGGAGGGCTCCACAACCTCAATGGATGCAGTGGGTTCAATTGGAAGGGACGCCGGACTCAAACCAGCCAGTACCCTGGCAGCCATGCGTCCGCTCTGACGTCCCCAGCTGAAATAATTATCGCCCATGCCCCCGGTAGCTCCTTTTTTAATCAGATCTATTTCCGTAACAAAAATTGGAATATTTTCCGCCTTGGCTACCTTGTAAATACTGGGGAATCCAGTTATGGTCAGATTGTCAGCTGACAGGATAATCGCATCCGCGCCGCGCTGAATTACGGCTTGAGTCGCCATAGAAAGATCAGACACAGCAGGTGCCGAAACTTCAATGATATTAATATTGCGGGCTTTACCGGATTTTCGAAGTTTTTCCACGGATATCATGGAATTATCCTGGGACGGGTCATAGATAATGCCAATAGATCTCAGGGCCATATTGTGGCGAATCGCCATCTTAACCAGGGCATCAACGGGCGGATCGTCATGTACTCCGCAGACATTGGCCGGACGTCCTCCGGAAAACATATTCAGCTTCGCAGGATCACTGGCGACTGTAAACACAAGGGGAATCTCCTTAATCTTTTTCACGGCAGCCATAAGAACCGGCGTTGTAACAGTAACCAGCAGGTCCGGGCTTGATGCAATGGCCCTGTCAAGAATCTGTGTCAGCTGCCCCATATCTCCCTGTGCGTTATATTTTGTCAGCACATAATCCTTACCAATCAAGAGTCCCCGGTCTTGAAGACCCTTTTTTATCCCTGATTCCGCCTGATCCAAAGAATAATTATTTACCATATTTACCAGGACAATCTCCGCTGGTTTTTTCCGTTGAATCCCTGTGTTGTAATAACGATCAGCTCTTTTAAGAAGCGCATCCGGGAAGGAGATATTATTATGTGCCGCTGCATTCATGTCCAGAGTCAGCTCATTTTTTTCACCGGAACGAATGGGAATATCTGCTGGATTTTCACCGAGCATTACCCGCGCAGCCAACTCTGCCGTTGCTCGTCCGTCGCTCCATGGACCCGGAGCACAACTCATAAGCGCACCACTACCCATAAGCGAACTGTCTTCCACTAATACCGGAATACCATGGCCTCCCGCCGCTTTTAAAACGGTTGGCAACCCGTTAGCCACCGTATTATCTCCCATCACAAAGATAAGATCCACAGAACAAGAAAAAAGAGCCTGGATATTTTCCGAAATTTCACTGATATTATTGACAGCAATTTTTACCAGCTCAAACGAAAAATCCCTGAGCATGGGCTCAAGATCAGCGATCTCTTTCACGGCATTTGCTTCCGATGGATTATAAAGCACACCAATGCGCCGGGCATGCGGAAACAGTTCCCTGGCATGTTCAAAAAGCTCACGGGACGGCAGTTTCTGATACACACCGGTTACGATGGGAAGATGATCATCAAACGCCTTACCTGCACCGGCTTCAAGGGGAGCAGACACAATACCGAAAACAATGGGAATATCTCCGCCATGGGCAATGGCACTGCCTAAAGAGGGCGTAGACATGGCAACCAGAACATCCGGCTTGCTGCGAGTCAATCCCAGGGTCACCTGAGAAAGCATGGACATTTCACCATTAACATGATTGATCGTGAGCTCCAGATTCTCATCCTCTTTAAAACCCAATTCTGCTAAACGTTCTTTAAACCCACCAATAGCCTCCTCAAAAATTGGTGCCGGCGCCATATAGCTCAAAGCAATCTTGTATGTACGCCCAGACACCGGCTTAAGAAAACGAACCTGAGATTTTTTCTGCATTTTGAGCCGGGATTTAATTGCATCCGTCAGATGCCAGTCTTTAGAAAATTTTTCTTTTAGCTTCCAGTCATTAACGCTCAGCTGTTCCGGCACTATATTGGTTATGCAAAATTCTGACGGCGACTTACCGTTAAGAATGGCAGTGGCCATCTCGCCCGTATATCGTCCTACCGTAAAATAATCGGCTCCGAGTCCCAGCATCACTCCTTTATCCGTATCAGTGGGATCGTTGGTAAAAACCGGAATCCCATCCTGTTCGGCCAGACGTACAATCGTATCAACCGATGCGTTTGCCACCGTATCTCCACCGATCCAGATTGCCTGAACCCCTTGCATTGAACGGAGGGCATCCTGCACATCTGACGGATTGGTCGCGGCAGCTTCAACAAGCGTAACACCCAGCTCCTTACAGACAGCCCGGGCTTTAATCAGACAGGCTTCAGAACACTGTTCGCCGGGATTCCATACTACACCGACCCGTGACAGGGAAGAATTCATGGATTTTACCAGACGAAATACCTTTTCCACCGGCTGAAAAGTCCCGATTCCGGTTAGATACGGCGGATGGTCTTTTGCCTTGGGCCCGGTAATCCCCACACCGGCTCCAAACGGGTCAGTCACAGCACCGAAAACATGAGGCTTTTTCACCGACTGGTTTGTTTTGGCCACTACCTGAAGCGCTACAGTACTCGACGTAATCATCAGATCATAATCGCCTTTTACCATTTCCCGGGCCACCGCATTAGCTGTACTGAAATCTCCCTGCGGATTAAACAGACGCAGATTACGACCATCCGGTGCAATCTGACCGGCATCTTCAAGATACGACCGGACACCCGCCACATGGGAATCCAGCAGCGGTGTGGATACAATCTGCATCAACGCAATATTCGGATACGCCTTATTCTTCTGTTTTCCAGTGCCCTACCGGCGATCCATATCCGTGATCAGCAGAACAGCGGATGTTGTCAGTATCAGGGCCACTGCCAGCCATAGACTTTTCAATAGTTTCATTACATTATAACCCTCTGAATAAGATGCCGTCCTCACCTCGCAATGTTGTTGGCTATCTACTTTCCATTTTTCGTGCTACTTATAATTTTTGAAATAGCTCATGTTGATCAGCCCATATGACGTGCTGCCCATGCGAATGAAATTCCAAATTCCTCAACCAAATCAACTGCTAATTTCAACCTTATCTTTGTTATTGATCCTCTGCAACTACCGGATTTAAGCTCTTTCATATTAATGTCTTTTATGCATACCTTTGATATGAATTGTTCCACAAAACTTAAAACACACGAACTGGGAATGCAAATATCATTTAACTTAAATTCCAAAATATCGTAAAAATCAGCATTTTCAAGAATTTTCGCAAGTATTCGGGTAAAGTTTTCAGAGAACCAGCCCGAAGGCGAAAGGCTTAATTTAACGGCAGGGATAAATAATACCATCCATATTTTCCCAACAGCTTAGACAAGGCGTCGAACATTTTCTGCGGACAACTTTTCCTGTATCAATATCTGTTGATTCTTCAATCTGATAGTTTGGTTGTGCATGGCAATATCAGACAGGAAACTCCGGGTTTCTTCATTGCCATTGATAAATTTCATTTTATAAGGGATGCTATCCATGCAACAAATTGAAACGCTTTAATAATTGTGATATACAAACAAAATCTGTGGAACAAAAGTAATGCTGGACAGAGACCTGTCTGAACTTTATGGGGTAGAAACAAAACAACTCAAAAAAGAGTTTAGAAGAAACATTGATCGTTTTCCTTCTGATTTTATGTTTGAACTTACAAAAGATGAGTTGGGATTGAGATATAAACCCATGGCCTTTACCGAACATGGTGTAGCCATGCTTTCAAATTGTTTTTGAGACCCTGGATCAATTAATAAATATTGAAAACAGGCCAAAGAAGATTTACCCCGTTCAATTCGCTACAGCGACCATTTAATCGGGGAGATCGGCTTTACGATGAAGGAAAAGAAGGTTGCCTATGGCAAAAGAACAAAGAAAAATAAAAAGAATGATACCGGAAAAAACAACATTCAATAAAAAGAATATCATTAAGGGGCAAAGGTAGATCCGACGGATTTTTAAGCTGAGGAGTTTCACGTAAATACAAGGTTTGGACCTTAAAAAGCAAGTAAACCAATAATCCAATGGACATCCCCAAAGTACTTAGTTGGTGATGGAAGAGAAGCTGAACACTCAGATACTGGAAAATTTATCGAAGATTAAAATAGAGGGCAATAATGAAATTTAACCCAGATAATCCATATAATGAATTACCCGATATATTGCCTGATGAGAGGTATTGGCGTTTGTTAAGTATTTATGAGCAGGCCAATAAAGCAAATAGGGCAATGGCGGAATTGAAGGGGAGACTCTCAGCGATCCCTAATCCGGACATATTCATTAATACTTTGAGTTTGCAGGAGGCGAAGGACAGTTCATCAATTGAGAATGTTTTCACAACCAATGATAAATTATTCAAAGCATTCACTCTCGATTCAACGGCAGATCCACATACAAAAGAGGTGTTGAGATACGGGAAAGCATTGGTAGATGGATTTGGAGTTATAAAATCAGGAAATAAGTTTTCAGTTGAACTAATAGAGCTTATTTATGGAAATATAAAGGAGGAAAAGGATGGCATTCGTGATTTTCCCGTTTATATCGGAAATAATTATAGAAGAATTTACACACCTCCATGTTGCAGGGATGTAATTTTAGATAAGTTGAATAATTGGATATCGGTTGCGAACTCTATATCCGATGATATAGACCCGCTTATCAAAATAGCAATCCTACACTACCAGTTTGAAGTAATCCATCCATTTAAGGACGGCAATGGGAGAACTGGCAGGGTAATCAATGTATTGCTGCTCTCTGCATACGATCTGCTGGATGATCCTGTCCTGTACCTTTCGAAATACATTAATGAAAACAAGAACGATTATTACAGGCTATTGATGGGTGTAACCGAAAACAACATCTGGGAAGACTGGATACTCTTTATGCTTAAGGCCATAGAAGAAACTTCAAAATATACCCTTGACAAGGTATTAATTATTATCGAATTGTTCAATGATACGAAAGAGAAGATGCAGGGTGAAGTGCCGGATATTTATAGCTTCGAATTGCTTGAAACTTTGTTCATGCAGGTCTATTGCAAATATTCCTTCCTTGTAGAAAATGGGATAGCATCGAGAAACACCGCAAGCAAATATCTAAATCGACTGGTAGAAGTCGGAATACTTGAAAAGGAGAAGGTAGGAAACGAGTTTATCTTCAAAAACAAGGGTCTGTATGAAATATTAAAGAAGTGACAAAATGCACATGCTCTATGCATACATGTCGGGAAGTGCACAAAATGATGAAAATTTGTGCATACTTGTATTTCGAATGCACAAGTGTTGTGCGAGTTGAATGTGGAGTGCACAATAAATCAGCATGTTTGCGCAAACCGTCCATGGGCCAAAAGATGAAACTGGTATGAGGGAGAGTGAATTGGTGAAAAATGGCTAAAATTGAAGTCAAAGGAACTGAAATAACAGTATATTCACATAGTGAAGAAGACTATATCTGTATAACGGATATTGCCAGGCATAAAAATGCAGAAAGAACGGATGGTTTAATTCGAAATTGGATTAGAAACCGAAACACCATCGAGTTTCTCGGTATTTGGGAAATGCTCAATAATCCGGATTTTAAACCCGTCGAATTCAACGGTTTTAAAAATCAGGCAGGAATCTTACTGATTGCTGAGAATTTTGGGAAGGTGAAGGTTTATGGCCTCGTAAAAAGTCATTTGTAAGCGACATTGAGCAGTTTTGGAAAGAGATTCAGATTGAGCCTGGCGTTAAAAATTGCAAGCTGTTTGAGGGCGTTAGCCCGAGTTCTTGCAATTTAGCCGGGATCAATATGAATCCCAAAAATGCGCATAGAGCGAACAAATCTTACTTTTTACGAGTTCATCAAGGTTAATTAAAAAAAATAAAAGCAATGGTATCGCAAAATGCGATACGTCATTAAAAGAAAGATATGAAAATCTGATGAAAATTGAGGTTAAAAATGGGTAAACCATAACACGAAAAACTCCAACCATTGGTTGGAGAAATCAGCTGGACAAAAAATATCCTGATTATGACCAAATGCAAAGATCCTCTGGAACGGTAGTTTTATATGTTGCATGTCAGGAAATTTGGATGGACCAAGGATGTCCTGATTCATCAGATTGAAAACAAAACCTATGAGAAGTATCTGCTGAATCAGACAAACTTTGACCAGACTCTGCCTGGAAAATACAAACATCAAGCAAAGCTGCCGGTAAAAGACCATTACACCTTCGATTTTCTGGACCTGGCAGAAAAACACAGCGAGCATGAACTGGAACAGACCCTGGTGAAGAATATCCGTAAATTTCTGATCGAAATGGGAGCGTGGTTTACCTTTGTGAGCAACCAGTTCACACAGTTCTATTGTGCCAACAAGAGAAAAATAGCACAATCACGGCACAATGCGAACTGTATAACATTTTGATATTCAAAGAAATATATTGGGCCATTTAAAGAAAATAAGCTTAATTCAGGCGCAAGTTTGGTGCAATCTGATCCGTTAACTATCTGTATATACAATTATTTTGTTATTTTCAATAATTGCGCTAAATATAATTAAAGCGCAAGTTAGACACAATCCGGCGCAATTAAACGGCACATCTTATTTTTTTCGGGTAATATGGTTAAATTTATACACACAGCAGACATACATCTCGATAGTCCATTAAAAGGGCTTGAGGCGCATGAAAATGCGCCTGTTGAGGAGATTCGTGGGGCAACGAGGCGGGCGTTTGATAATCTGATTGACTTGGCAATAGAGGAGGAGATTGATTTTATCCTTATTGCTGGTGATCTTTATGATGGTGATTGGAAGGACTACAATACAGGCCTCTTTTTCGCTTCCCGGATGGGCCGTTTGTCAAGGGCCGGGATCAAAGTTTTCATTGTCTCCGGCAATCACGATGCAGCTAATCAGATCACCAAAACCATGCCCTTGCCTGACAATGTGACTCTTTTTTCTCCCGGGAAAACCCAGTCTGTAAAACTCGATAACTTTGGCATTATCATCCATGGACAGAGCTATTCCTCCCGCGCTGTGACCGATAACCTTGCCTCCCAATACCCCCAGAACGATTCCAGCTATTTTAATATCGGCCTGCTTCATACATCCCTGACCGGCCGTGAGGGGCATGAGAATTATGCGCCATGTACTCTGGATGAACTAAAGTCAAAAGGCTATGACTATTGGGCATTGGGCCATGTTCACAAGCGGGAAATCGTTTCTGAAGATCCATGGATTGTTTTTCCAGGTAATATCCAGGGCCGCCATATCAAAGAAACCGGAGCCAAGGGCGCCACGCTGGTGACAGTGGAGGATGGGCGCATAACTGAGGTTGAAGAGCGCGAACTTGATGTGCTGCGCTGGGCTACCTGCCAGGTTGATCTGTCTGAGTGCGAGACCTCAGATAACGTTTATGATTTAGTTCGGCAGGGCTTTGAACAGAAACTTGACCAGGCGGACGGCAAGACCTTGGCCCTGCGTCTGGTTTTGACTGGAAGATGCCCTGTCCATGCCCAATTGCTTGATCGCACAGCGCAGTGGGCCGAGGAATTCCGGGGCATTGCCGCTGGATTCGGCGACGTGTGGCTAGAAAAAGTGAAGTTTCAGACAAGCCGCAAGAAGAGTCTTGAGGAAATTTTTGGCGAGGATACACCAATTGCCGGCCTTTTGCAGTCCATTCAACATCTGGAACTGGATAGCGATACTCTTTTGGGACTGGTGCCGGAGTTGTCTGCCTTGAAAAGCAAATTACCGGCTGAGATCCACAGCGGCGATGAGCCCTTTCTTGATCCATCTCCTGACAAAATAGCAGAGTTGCGTATTGAAGTGCAGGAACTCTTGATTGCCAAACTTCTTCAGCATGGAGGGACCAGATGAGGCTGAAGCGTCTCGATCTGAAAGCCTTTGGTCCTTTTACTAATCAGACACTGGAGTTTAACTCCGAGGAGCCTGGTTTCCATATAATTTTTGGCCCGAACGAGGCAGGCAAAAGTAGTTCACTCCGGGCACTCAAGGCCCTGCTGTATGGGTTTTCTCAACAGACGCCTGACAATTTCATTCATAACTATGATCAACTACTGGTCGGTGGCTGTCTTGAAAATAGCGCTGGAGAAGAGATTATCTTTCAGCGTCGAAAAAAGCGTATCGGCGATGTTATTGATGAGGCGGGTAATCCCCTTGATTTGGGTGTCCTGGCTCCATTTCTCCACGGCCTTGAACCGGAAATCTTTGAATCCCTCTACGGCATTAATCATGACAGTTTAGTACGAGGCGGTAAAGAAATTCTTGCCCAGAAGGGCGAGGTGGGCCAAGCCCTGTTCGCCGCTGGCGCAGGCATCTCCTCACTGCGAGAGGTCATTGATCAACTTGAAAAAGAGGCGTCAGACCTGTTCAAGTCGGCAGGGCAAGTGCCGGAAATCAACAAGGCTGTCAAAAGATTCAAAGAACTGCAGAAAGAGGTCAAGGCGACCAGCCTTTCTTCCAGGGACTGGAAAAGTCATCAGAAAGCCATGGAAAATGCTGTGGCGCAGCGGGCCGGTTTAGAGAAAGAGCGGGGTTATAAGGATAAAGAGTTGCGTCGTCTGGAGCGGCTGGAGCAGGCCATTCCTGAGCTGGCTTCTTTGAAATCCTGGCAGGACCAGCTGTTGGCCTTGGGCGAGGTTGTTCTCCTGAACCCGGATTTTTCTGAAATGCACCAGCAGGTCAACCAGAAAATGCGTGACGCCAAGCTGCAGTTACAGAAAGATACTGATCGCCAAGTAAAACTTGAAATAAAACGCAAGGCTATATCGTTTAATAAGGATCTCCTGAACCAGGGAGAGATGGTGGATGATTTTCATCAGCGGCTTGGTGAATACCGCAAGGGGCAGAAAGACAGCCCGGAAAGAAAAGGCATGCGGATCAGCCTTCGTAGAGAGGCAGCCCGCTTGTTGCAGCAGGTGCGGCCGGATTTGACTCTGGAAGAGGCGGAGACTCTGCGGCCTGTGCTTGCCAGGAAAAGAACTGTGCAGACATTAAGCTCCAAATATGAGGCAATAAACCAGCAGCTTACGCTGGCACAGAAACAGGGCAAGGCAGCGGAGCAGGAGCGTAAGGAGGTAAAGAAAGACCTGGCTGCAATGCCTGAGGCCAGGGAGCCTCAGGGCCTTTTTCAGGCCGTGAAGCTGGCGCAAAAGGCTGGGGATGTTGATGCACAGATGGAAAAGAGTGTGAGTGATGTTGACCTGAACAAAAAAGAATGCCTTGTAGAACTCAAGCGAATTGGCCTTTGGTCTGGTGATTTGGCCGCACTCATGGAACTCTCTTTGCCACTTTCTGAAACTGCACAGCAGTTTGAAAATCGTTACAGTGAGATTGCTGATGAAAGGCGTGAGATTGAAAAGAATCGTAAAAATAATGAGAAGGATCTGAAGAACGCTCTGGGTGAGATCAAAAAAGTGGAATATGCCGGCGAAGTTCCTTCAGAGCAGGATTTGGCACAAACCCGTGAAAAACGGGATCAGGGTTGGCAACTTTTGCGGCGGCAGTGGCTTGATCAGGAGGATGTTAACAAAGAAAGTCATTTTTATGATCCCGAGCAGCCGCTTCCTGAGGCCTATGAGGGATATGTGGGGCAAGCGGATATTATTGCCGACCGGCTGCGCCGGGAGGCAGACAGGGTAGCCAATGCAGCGGCCTTTCGTGCTCATGTAGAAACCCTGCAAGAGACCCTGGCAGAGAATGACAGAGATAAAGAGGCGTTTGATCTGCGAGCACGAGAACTTGATGAAGCCTGGATCCGCGCATGGCAACCTGTTGGAATTACCCCGCTATCCCCAAAGGAAATGAGCGGCTGGCTGGTTGAGATGGATAAACTTCGCTTCAAGGTAGCTGACATCTTCAAAAAGGAGCAGGGAATCGGGCTGTATGTGAAGCAAAGGAAAGATCTTAAGCGGGCGATACAAAAAGAGCTTAATTCCATGGGTGAGAAGGGAATGCCTGCCGGTGAAGAGCTCGGTCCTGTTCTGATTTTAGCGGAGACTGTTCTGGATAGGATTGCCGGCCGGAAGACGGATCTTGAAAAATTAAAAGAGAGGCAGGAAAAAGCGGAAAAGGTTTTTCATCAGGCAGAGGAAGATCTTAAATCTGCACAGGAGGCCCTGGCCAAGTGGCAGGAGCAGTGGCAAAAGGCGCTTTTTGGTTTGGGACTTAAGGACGAGGTCTCCACTCTTGAAGCCATTGACCTTATTGAAACCCTGCAGAACTGCTTTGACAAGTTGAAAGAGGCAGATGATCTTAAAAAACGCATTGACGGCATTGATCGTGATGCGGCTGAGCTTGAAAAGGAGATTAATGCCCTGCTTGAGAAGGTGGCCCCTGACATGTTGGCCTTGCCTCTGGACCAGGCAATTCTGCAATTGCGGACCATGCTCAGTCAGGCACAAAAGGATGGCGCCCTGAATGACGAACTTTCTGAGGAGTTGGACTTGCTGGAGGAAGAGGTCTCTGCGGCCAGAAAAACTTTGCAAAGCGCAAATGAGCAGATGGATGAACTCCTTCGGGTAGCAAAATGTGAAAAACCGGAAGAGTTGCCGGCGGTAATCGGCAAGTTTACGGAATATCAGAGGTTGCAGGAGAAAATTTCTGATACCGAGGCAATTCTGGCCAAAATCAGGGCGGGTGTGCGAATTGAAGAGCTTGTCACACAGGCGGCGGAGGTTAATGTCGATGAATTGCCCAGCCTGATAGAGTCGCTGAATAGAGATATTAAAGAAAATATAAATCCTGAAATCAATAGAATTTCTCAGGTGATAGGTGAAGAAAACACCAGACTTGCCGCCATGGATGGCAGTGCCAAGGCTGCTGAGACAGCCGAGAAAATGGAACAGGAACTGGCCCGGATACGCCGTCTGGCTGAGAGGTATGCGCTGTTAAAGCTGGCCTCCAAAATTTTGCAGCAGGAAATCGAACGCTACAGAGAAGAACATCAGGACCCGGTTTTAAAAATTGCCTCTGGGTATTTTAACGATTTGACCATGGGCTCCTTTGCCGGTCTGCGCACCGATGTAGATGATAAAGGCGAACCTGTTCTCGTCGGTGTACGGCCGGATAACTTGCGTCTGACAGTGGAAAAAATGAGTTCGGGAACCCGTGACCAGCTTTTCCTTGCCCTGCGCCTGGCCACCCTTGAGTGGCGCTTTGAAACCAGCGAACCAATGCCATTTATTGTAGATGATATTCTGATCAACTTTGATGATGATCGATCCAGGGCGACCCTCACGGTCCTGGCTGATTTATCAAAGAAAAACCAGGTGATTCTTTTTACCCACCACAGGCAGATTGTGGAAGAGGCGAAAAGCATTAAAGGCAAACGAGCAATTCAAATCCACGAATTGTGAGTAAAAAATTTAAAGTGTGTAATTTTAAAGTTTTTTGACCGTCATTCAAGGGTATGGGGCAGACAACAGGCATTATGGAATCTTTAGGGAGATGAGAATAGATAGAAACGTAATTTGGACGTAGAGGAAGTGTAGGATGGCCAACCACAAACCAAAAGGAAATCATGACAAAAAGCTGATAAGCAATAGTACGGCGGAGTTTTTGATTTTTACAGGTCAAGCCGGTGAGCAGAGCATTGAAGCCCGCTATGAGGATGAAACGATATGGTTGACATAAGCATAAGGGATCTGCCTTTGACCCATGAGTAATCTGTTTTCTTTTATTTCAATATTTTTTCTGGTTTTTTATCTTTATTCTTAAACTTCTATACCCTCTTGGATCTTGGCCAATCAAACAATATGGGTCAAAGGCAGACTTAACCCCATTTCCCCAAGGCAGCCCGATGGTATCCGGAAAACACGAATTCTATTGCGCCATATAAAAAGAAATAGCGCAATCGTGGCGCAATTAAATATGTATAACTGTTTGATATACAATGAATTATATTGCGCCGCCTATTACAGTGATAATTGTTTTGATGCAATAAAAAACGCAATAGGCGACTTGCGGGACGTCCAGGCGACTTGCGGTCCATAAATAAGTAAATAGCTATCTTTTAAGCATGGAAAGAGTTGCGGTACATCCGTTTATAAGTTGACGCGGTAAAGACAAGGGGTCAAAACAGTGGAAAAAGGTCCAAAAGGTTAAAGAAATCTTTGGTTTAGCGTAATAAAAAGATAAAGAGGCGGTTGAATGAGGTTTAAAAAACTTTTTGACTTTTATATGTTTTATCAATATAGTTGATGACTATAATTCTGGTCAACTAAAAAAGAGGTATTTTTATGCAAACATTATCATTGTCTGAAGTTAAGATGAAACTTAGCGAGCTTGTTGAAAAAGTCCACTCAACTGACGAGGAGGTCGTAATTACAAAAAACGGCAGACCTTCGGCTGTACTGGTAAGTCCTGATGAATTTGGAAGCTGGAAAGAGACTCTTGAAATCGTTTCCGACCGAGACATGATGGACGAAATCAAACAGGGGCTTGAGGCGCTCAAGAAGAAAACCAGGCTTTATACGCTTGAGGAATTATTTTAGCATCAAATAGCCATTCTCGGACACCCTGTTAGGAGCAAAACATATGACGGTGACTTATAAGCTCAGAATGCCGGATGAAACAGCAAATTTTATCCGGCATATGCATCCTGAAATAAAGAAAAAGATTAAATCATCTCTTGAAATTATTTTATCAAATCCCCAGGCAGGAAAATCGTTGAGGGCTGAACCGACAGGTCTAAAGAGTTTCAGGCCAGGTCGATTCAGGATTATCTATAAGATATCTTCAAAACAGATTATAAATATTGTGGCTATTGGCCCGCGAAGTATAATATATGAAATTACTTACAGACTTTTGAAAAATGAAACAGATCAGAATAAATAATTCCGGAGCTAAACTAAAAAAAATTTTACATACACCAAAAAACATAAATGAATACTTCTCTGGCAGGTGGTGAGCGCCGTTCTTTTAACTCACAATAATTCTTTCTTTTGGTTCCGCCAGCACCTCTCCAATAACTGCGGCGCAATCTATCCCTTTTTTCTTTAATTCATTTACCAGGTCGCCTGCGCTTTCACTTTCCACACAAATCAGCAGCCCCCCGGATGTCTGGGGATCATACATGATATCCACAACAGCCTGTTTTACGGAAGGATAAACCTCTACCATAGCCTCACGAAACTCCCTGTTTTTATAGGCTCCGGCCGGCACAAGCCCCATTGCTGCATAATCAAAGGCCTGAGGAATTATCGGTATCATTTCAGACCAGAGATTAATTCCAGACCCGGAATCTATTACCATTTCAGCAACATGACCTATCAGGCCGAAACCGGTAATATCGGTGCATGCATGGACAGGAAAGCCTTCCATTGCTTGAGCAGCATCCCTGTTAAGTTCAGCCATAAGATGTGTAACAAATTCTATGGCTTCATCTGAAGCAAGTCCGCCTTTAATGGCTGTGTTAATGATACCGGTGCCAAGCGGTTTGGTAAGTATTAAACTGTCTCCGGCCTTAAGATTCTTTTTTCTAAGAATTTGATCAGGATGGATCAGCCCTGTGACAGACAAGCCATATTTAAGTTCTTTGTCCTCTACGCTGTGGCCGCCCACCAGTACTACACCAGCCTCTTTCATCTTATCCAGGCCTCCCTGGAGAATCTGGCGAAGAACAGATATGTCCATATCTTTTATTGGAAATGCTACAAGATTCATAGCCGTCTTTGGAATACCGCCCATGGCATAGACATCGCTCAGTGCGTTGGCGGCAGCTATCTGGCCAAACCAGTATGGATCATCTACAATCGGCGTAAAAAAATCTACGGTCTGGATAATAGCAATATCCTCTGTTATTTTATAAACACCAGCGTCATCCGCGCTGTCTAGACCTACGATAAGATTTGGATCAGTCGGAAACTCCAACCCGCATAATGCTCTGTCCAGGTCCCCTGGAGGCAATTTAGAAGCTCAACCCGATCCTGCAACTGTTTCAGTAAGTCGAAGCTTTTTTACTTTCTGTTCCACCATTATTTTTTTTCCTTATATATTAATTACCTTGTCAGCCAACTGCATGGCTGTCACGATATCAAGCATATTAGTTGTTTCTCCTACCTGTTTTTTATCAAGCAGATTGAAATGGGTCAGGCAGGTCCCGCAAACCAGGATATGAAGCCCGTCTTTTTCATACTCTTTAAGAAAAGGCAATACCTCAGATCCCTTAATTGTAAGCTTAACGCCGTTGTTCACAAAAACCAGCCGCCACAGTTCAGGCCCCATCTCCTTGAATGTCTTGATATAGCTGATCATAAGCTTTAAACCAAGCTCATCATCGCCAAAACCCATGCGATCAGTAGCCAGCATAACCATGATTTTCTTTATGTCTGTTTCTGTTTTATTATCAGTTAAATTTTCAGAAGCAATACCCTGCTTTCTCTTGCCGATAATATGAAAATCCTTACCTTTAGACTCTACAGAGGTTTCAAAATTACGCGATTCTAAAAATCTGCAAACATTTTGTCTGGATGCCTCGTTGTCGACAATAACTTTAATTAAACTGATATTTGCTTCTTCAATAGCTGCTTTGGTACGCAAGACCGGAGCCGGACACGCTAAACCCCTTACATCAATTTCCTCCATCATTTCTCCTTAAATAACTAAGTAAACGTATTCTTAAATACGATTACGTATAATTATGGGTTCATTGTCCAATTTTCAGGAAGCCTAAAGTGCCTAAAATGCCTAAAGTTGATGAACTCGTAAAAAATCACTAAGCTAACTACAGATGGCTAAGTAAAAAGGTTCATATACAAGGCGTAGTGTTTTTTCAGGACCGAAAGCATACATATAGTATGTCGAGGGTCTGAAAAAATACTGCAACGCAGTAGAT
>Ga0222665_1000588_pt1 | contig 20826 bp, 13 predicted proteins | sample AntAcemetagen653_FD_179853 | JGI IMG/M metagenome (GOLD analysis project Ga0222665, IMG submission 179853) | Saline water microbial communities from Ace Lake, Antarctica - #653 | ecosystem: Environmental > Aquatic > Non-marine Saline and Alkaline > Saline | place: Antarctica: Ace Lake...
TGTACATTGGCAATATGGCTTTACTGGATGAGTTTGTTTGGAAGAGCCGTATGACGGGAGACTATCACGTACGGTTCTGTGAGAGGCTTGGGGTGAAATTCCCCTTGCCTACTCGGCTATTTGATATTTACCTGCCGTTTTCGATATAAAAAATTGCATATTTTTAGCGAGTTAAGTATTTGATACTCGTTTAAAAGAGAGTAAAAAGATTAAAAATAGAAATTAGGCGAAAAAGATTCGAGGAATAATTTTTAAGTTTGGGTAAACCTTCTTTCAAAAACATTGAGTTTAAAAAATTTCGAGTTAACGTACCTGCATTAGTAGTTAAAAGCCATAGTTGAACTTGCAGCCGTGTTAACCAATCCCGACACAATCGAAGAAACTGACATTTCGTTTCACTCAACTTCATCAACGAGTGATTTTCTGATTCAGGAAGATACTCTTCTGGGTTATTCCAAACGAATTATCAACTTCTATCTTCAGAAATATAATAATAATGTTCTGCTCGTAGCAAAAAAATGAGATATTGGAAAATCAACTATTTACCGGATGATTGAAAATAAGAAATTGTGATTTATTGGGAATTTTACCCCTGATTCAATAACTTATTTCTCCAAATCCTCTATTCTTTTTGTCAATTCTTGAATTATTTTTATTAGTTCTTGATTCTTAATTCTTAGAGAATTGATTTGATTTTGCTGTTCAAAATTCGCTTTATAATTATAGGTAACCATTTCATCGGTAAGGATTGCAAACCCTTGTTTCAAATCATCGGGTAATGAATTCGGATCAAGTTCTTCTAAGCCTTTATCTGTTTTATAATCGAACATTCCTTCTGTTTTAGCTCTCGGAGGGTATGCAAGTATTTCTTCTGTTACATTTCTGTCGGTAAAAGCAGAAGCACCCTGGTTAATTAAATTGTCGCAATAAACATTATTCCATGCACGCCCGTCAGCACCAAGATTATATCCTTTGTGGGATTGAGGAACTGTGTTTCCACCACAAATGATTGTACCATGACCGGTAGTATTGATATCAAGATTTACACCTCCCGTACCATAATGATAGCTTTCTATTCTGCTTACTTCATAGGTTGAATTTGGAGATTCTAACATCAAACCATATCTCGTAGAACCACCTCCATCGCTCACTAACATTCGTCCTCTTGAAGCAGAATTGGCAATTTCCAACATCTCATTTGGATCTGTTGTGCCAATACCGATTCTTCCTGTACTCAAATCTCCGTAAATCGCATTTCCAATATTAAGTTCATAGCTTGATGATATACTCGATGCATCTATGTCATACCCGATAATGATGTTATTTGCTCCATCCCAAATATTTTCTCCTGCATTATGTCCAATCAGGATATTATTATCAGCTCCTTCTTTTAACGAATGACCTGCCCTATATCCCAAAATAGTATTTCCCGATATATCAGTATCGCTTGCTAATCCACCGGAACCGGCAAAACAACCAATTACCGTATTCTCCGAACCGTTTTCATTTTTACTTAATGCGGCATGTCCATAAGCAGCATTATAACTACCGCTTATATTGTGAGAAAGACTGGATGCTCCAACTGCTGAGTTGCAGTGGCCGATTGTATTATCATAAAGTGATGAACGTCCTATTGCTGTGTTGTCTCCACCATTGGTGATATTATATAAAGAATTATTGCCTATGGCAGTGTTGCTTTCACCACTGGTGATATTATATAAAGAATTATTACCTATGGCAGTGTTTTTAAGACCTCCTGGACATAAATTTCCTGCACCTGCTACATCAACACCTAAGAACGTATTGCTATTATCATATAACCATTTGTCTGTTTTTATATTACCGCCCTTTAGAAAAAGGCTGCCGTCTATTGTTAATTTATCATCTAATGATGCAAAAGTCCCAATACCAATATTTCCTGTGTTTAAATTTCCGCGAATTGCATTTCCAATATTAAGTTCATAGTATGATCCTGAACTGTACCCTTGAATATCATACCCGATAATGATGTTATTTGCTCCATCCCAAATATTATCTCCTGCATTATGTCCAATCAGGATATTATTATCAGCTCCTTCTTTTAACGAATGGCCTGCCCTAAATCCCAAAAGAGTATTTCCTGATATATCAGTATCGCTTGCTAATCCACCGGAACCGGCAAAACAACCAATTACTGTATTCTCCAAACCGTTTTCATTTTTACCTAATGCGCTATATCCATAAGCAGTATTCATACCACCGCTTATATTGTGAGAAAGACAGTATGCTCCAACCGCTGAGTTGCAGTTACCGCTTGTATTATCATAAAGTGTAAACCGTCCTATTGCTATGTTTTTTTCCCCTGATGTATTAGAATAAAGAGCCTGGTCTCCAATAGCAGTATTGTATTGTCCGGTATTGTCAGTAGCAGTAGTACTTCCTCTTAAAGCTTCGTATCCAACAGCAGTATTAAAGGTTTCTTGCCCTGATGTTCTATTATCTGCATAATACATTGAATTATAACCAACAGCAGTACTTCTATTATTGGCTTTATTAGATATAAGGGCGCTGTAACCAATTGCTGTATTATAACTTCCTGTGGAATTTCCGTTAAGAGCACCGGCTCCAATTGCTGTATTTTCATTGCCGGTTGTATTGTCAAGAAGAGCATGAGAACCATTTGCAGTATTCCATTCACCTGAACTGTTAGCATTAAGTGCACTATTACCGGTTGCAGTATTATAATCACCTGTGGTATTTTCAAAAAGGGCTTCAAAACCGGTTGCTGTATTATATGAACCTGTGGTATTGTAACTTAGGGCTGAATAACCGTTTGCTGTGTTTTCTCTTCCGGTAGTATTTGCATATAGAGTCCCTGAACCATTTGCTGTGTTTTTATAACCAGTAGTATTTGAATAAAGTGATCTATATCCAACTGATGTGTTGAATTGCCCGGTATTGTTAGCAGCAGTGGTACTTCCTCTTAAAGCTTCATAACCAATAGCAGTATTATATGTTTCTCTCCCCAATGTACTGTTATCTGCATATTCCATTGCCTTATACCCAACAGCTGTACTACTATTATTGGCTTTATTAGATATAAGGGCACTGTAACCAATTGCTGTATTATAACTTCCTGTGGAATTTCCGTTAAGAGCACCGGCTCCAATTGCTGTATTTTCATTGCCGGTTGTATTGTCCAGAAGACTATGAGAACCATTTGCAGTATTCCATTCACCTGAACTGTTAGCATTAAGGGCACTATTACCGGTTGCAGTGTTATAATCACCTGTGGTATTTTCAAAAAGGGCTTCAAAACCGTTTGCTGTGTTATATGAACCTGTGGTATTGTAACTTAGGGCTGAATTACCATTTGCAGTATTTTCGCTTCCGGTAGTATTTCCATATAGAGACCCTAAACCATTTGCTGTGTTCTTATTGCCGGTAGTGTTTGAATAACCTGCCTGGTAACCAATAAAAGTGTTTTCATTATCCGATAGATCATCATTATAGCCTGCCTCTTCTCCTATAAAAACAGAATATCCTGTATTTTTTGGTTCCAGGCGTGAACCAACCATTACCCATTTTTCAGTACCTGCAATATCAAAACGGATGATATCCTCATCTGCACTTTCCTCTACCTGAATTTTAGTATCAGAATCGGCATCTGATATTTTGGTAACAGTAATCCCACTCATTCCGTTGGTAACTTCCAACGAACCATTTATTTTAATGTGATTTGATGTAAAGTCACCATATATCAGCGGAGATGATGTATTAGAGTTATCAATATAAAGTTTACCTGAGCCTGTTTCATTATATCCTGCATTATATCCCAGAAATACATTAGATGAACCACTAATATTATTACGACCCGAGTTCCTGCCTAAAAATGTATTTTGAGATCCGGTAATATTTTCACCTGCATAATATCCAATTAAGGTATTTGAAGAACCTGCTGTATTATCATAACCGGTGGAATATCCAAGATAAGTATTATATTCTCCCGATGTATTTAATCGTCCGGCATCATTTCCAACGAAAGTATTATAATGTGCACCGGTAATTGAAGTACCGGCTCTGAATCCAATTAGTGTATTATCATGTCCTGAATTAATTGATTTCCCTGACTGATAACCTAAGGTAGTATTCTCGGAACCACTTGTTAGGGCAACAGCAGTTTCAACACCGACGAAAGTGTTTCCCGTACCTTCGTTATGAATTAGAGAGCTTGGTGAAATTCTTACCCAATTCGTACCGGAAACACTTTGATTAATATACAAGCCGGTATCATTATTTGTTTGAAAAACAATTAATCCATACGCGGGATTAATTATTGCAATCCGTTGAGTTTCGGTTAATCTTGGAATTAATAAACCTTTATCATCGGATGATATATCCAGCATAGAAGATGGATGAGGCTCATTTCCGGTTTCATTTATGGCTACACCTTGTGCAAAAATGCCGGTAATTGCAAAAGCAAAAACTGTTAATAATAATAATTTTTTCATAATTTAATTTTTTAAATGTTAAGTACTTTGATTCAAAAATACGACCATGATGATGTTAAAACAAGTGTGCCTGAATAACCGGCTGGTAATGCCGGATATGAGGCAGGTATATTTTATCATCTGGTAGCTATTTATTTTTATTAAAATGATCATTGAATGACTATCTTTTTTACCTGATTAAAATTTCGCCCACTTAATTGAATAAAATAAACCCCGGGAGCTAATTCTTTCAGGTCAAATTGTTTTGTTAGTAAGTTTCTTATTCCTTCTATTTCAAAGAAGCAATAATCATTTCCATGAATATCTACTACTTTCATTTTTACATCTCCACTTATTCCTTCGAATGAAATATTAAATATTCCTTCGGATGGATTTGGATAGATTGTGAATGAAGGCCTTTTATTTTCATCAGATATTCCACTTGTTGAGAAATTTAACAAACTGTATTCACCATCTTTTTCCGGGAAAACTTTGGCAGTATATGCATCACCATAAGGATTTGTAAATGAATAATCAGTTATTAAATATTCCCTGTTTTCGTTTTTGATCCAAACTTTTATTGTAGGTTCGCTTCCACTTTTATAAAGATTACTAAACACCGGAATAGGGTTCTCAAGAGTATTATCCGAAATAATAATTCCTGCTCCCGAAAGATTTTCTCCATCAAAAACAGCAATTTCATCGCCTGCTTCTAAAACTCCCGCCTCAAAATATATTGTCCAAACCGAATCAACAGGATTAGCATTTGTGATAATAAAATGCTCAGGTTTTGCTTTTATATTTGCTAATAATTGTTTTGTTGCTTCAGGATAAATGAGTTGGTCTTCTCCGGTCATTTTTACGAGATAGCCTTCGCCGGATTGCATATCGCCAATACCGTTCACCCAAACCGGGCCTATTTTTCTGAACATATATCCCGCCGTATTTCTTACAAATTCAAGATTATCCAATACTTCCGCAAATGCATCGGCAGTATTTACAGGGTTTTCAGGTAAAAAACTTATAATTTGATAACCTAAAAGCAATCCGATTGGTGTTTGCGGGTCAATTACTTCCCCCGTTATTGATAAATTATCCGGCCCGTTCATCTTAAATAAATATCCTTCGGTAGTCACCCAATCGCCAATGCTGTTTACCCAAATCGGGCCTATCTTTCTTAACATATAACCGGATGTGTTTCTGATAAAATCTAAATTGCTATTCAAATTATTTGCCATTACATCAAGCATGTTGGGGCTTTCAGGAATAATATATGATGAAACAATTTTATAACCAAGAGAAAATGAATACTGTTGTGTTGGTGATGTTGAGGTGTTAAAATGAACGATAAATCGCGCCGGATCATCGCCGGTATTTGCTGTGAAAATATAAACAGGATTCTCGTAAAAGTCAGTAATTATACCTGTTTGAATATCTTCCAAACTTATCGGTATATCGGTAAAACTTTCCAATTGGTAAGCACTAATGGTGTAAGCTCCGGATTCGACTACTTCATAGTTTAGAGTAACATCTATACTACTACTTAGAAGTGCTTCCGGAAAAGTGTTTATTGCCAACCCAAAATCGTCTGACGTTTTTGAATATAGATGATTTATATTGTCGTTTATCAAAAATTTATATGCATCAAATTCGCTATCAAATACATTCGTTGCATTTTCATTAAAACAGATAATTGTTTCATCGCTAAATACTACGCCTTCGGCAATCAATCTTAATGAATTAACTTCAGGGTCTCTATAAAAAGGCTGGGCATAATGTGTCCTTGCCGAATTACCCATAGAAAATATTCCTGTATTTCCCGGAGAATCAACTTTTAAGAAAAAGCCCTGCCCGGGAGCAATATATTGTGTTGCTCCGTTTATTCCTGATCCGCCTCTAACATAAACAGCAAAATCACCGAAACCTTCATTTAGTGAATTGTCCCAGAAATAAAATGCGTTTCCAAGGTTGTTAAGGGAAACCCCATTACTTTCAATGTTTATAGTTGAAGGATATGGATTTCCAACCAAATTGTATCCATCGTAATTTGCCGTAGAATTGTTTGTATAAGTTAATCCGCTAATGCTTTGAATACCTGTCAGAAGATTGCCTGAATAATAAACAGTGTTATTTCCTTCAAAGGAAGCTGCATATCCCTGCATAATATTTAATGGAATATTTGGCGAAAGAATTGGAATAAAACTGTTTATGGTTTCATTATAAAACAAAAGTGAGGCAGTGTTGAAAACAGTTGAAAAAACATTTTCTGCCTGTGGGGTAACATAATGCCAAATATCCTGTACTGCTACACCTCCTGTAAGAAATTGCTCAACAGTAAATGACCCGCTTCCATTAATTGTTCCGTTATCAAGTAATGAGCCTGTTCCGTTAATATCCGATTTAATTGTAAAATTACCGGTATTTAAAAAATTTCCATTTAATGTTAATTGCTTCTCAGGCATTACATTAAAATTTCCGGCTGCAATATAAAGCGCATCCTTGCATATCAGGTTTCCGTTTAAGTTAAGCTCGTTTAAGTTTTTATCAACAAGCATATTGTTAAAGGTGTTTGTTCCTTCAATACTTTGTGCTTCCGTGCCGGAGAACTTAATTGTTCCTTCACCCAGATCAAGTAATTCATTGTTGTTGATCCAATTACCCTGAGCATTAAGATATGTACCTGATGTTGCCTTAACATGAGTGTTTTCATTTATTACTAATTGAGCTTTTGTTGTTTGAAAATTACAGCATATCATTGTTACTGTTATGCTCAGAAAAATTATTTTTGATTTTGTTTTCATAATTGTTTTTTTATGTTGCGAATTGTTAATTTTTTGCACTAAGGTAAGGAATGCAATGTGTGCATATCAAGTATGCTTGAACAAGAGGTAGGATTTTCAAGATAATTGGTGGGGATGATTTACCGGATGGTAAAATATATTTGTATATTTGCTAAAGCAGAAATTTTTTTAATTCTTTTTCAAATGAAAACATCTGAATTTAAAAATACATTTAAGTTAATTTTAGTACTCATTATAACTTTGTATTCCTTTGAATTATTATTATCCCAATCTCTGGAAGCGGATAGTCTTTTGAAAGACTATGACAAAATGAAATCATCTGAAAAAATAGACACACTTAGTAATCTTTCAAAGTATTTCTATTCCTCTAATCCTGATAGAGCAATAGAATATGGAAAGCTTGCAATTGAACTTGCAGATAAGAAAAAAGATATAAATAAGCAAGCATATAACCTTAGAAATATTGGTTTAGCCTTCTATATAAAAGGAGAGAGAAAAAAGGCGTTGGAGTATTTCACAAACTCATATAAACTGTATGAAACTTTAGGAAACAAAAAAAAGATGCTCCTTTTAAAAAGTAACCTTGGTTTGGTTTATACAAATTTGGGAGAGTATGATAAATCTATTGAGGCATTGCTTGAAGCTGAAAAAATATTTGATGGGCTTCCAACCGAAGGTTTAGATCCCAATACCCTGATAAGTGTAGCAGACAATTTCACACACACAGGCAAAGCCTATTTAAGAATAAAGAATTATTCAAAATCTCTTTATTATCATACGAAAGCAATGGAGATATATGATAAACTAAATAATTATGATGATGTAGCTAATACATATAATAACATTGGTAATATATATTTTAGACTTGATAAATTCGATACTGCAAAAATAAATTATTTGAAAGCATTAAAAATCTATAAAGACAAAAACGATCTAAAAGGTTTGGCTCATGTTTATGGCAGCATAGGAAATATTTATTGGATTGATGAGAACTATGACTCGGCTACTTATTGGATAAAAAAATCGCTTTCAAATTATAAGAAAGCAAAAAATATTACCGGAATTGCTGCTATGCTGAACAACCTTGGGGGTTTATATATCCACTTAAAAGAGTATGAAAAATCGAAACAAATGCTTGATGAATCTCTGGAACTTGCAAGGGCTATAAACAGCAAAATCCGTATCCAACAAACACTCCTTGCCATGTCAGATCTATTTGAGGCAACGGGCGAGTACAAAAAATCAAGGAATTATCTTTTACAGTATTCCCAAATTAAAGATACCATTTATAATGAAAATAGTAGCAGGCAAATAGCTGAAATGCAAACCAAATATGAAACTGAAAAGAAAGAAAAAGAAATTCAAATACAATCCCTAAAACTAAAAAGCCGCGAAAGAATAATCATTTTCATAGTTGTATTTATTTTATTCATTGCCGTATTGGTAATTTTATTGTTTAATCGTTTTAAATTGAAGCAAAGAAATTTTCAAAATGAACTTGAGAAAAGTAATCTTGAAATTGAACAAAAACTACTGCGATCGCAAATGAATCCTCATTTTATTTTTAATTCCTTAAATTCTATTAAAAGCTTTATCATCGAAAATGAACCTGATTCTGCTGAAATATATTTGGGGAAATTTGCAAAATTAATGCGATATATATTGGATAATTCACGTGAGTCTTTTATTCCGGTTGAAGACGAAATTAACACATTGCAGCTTTATATGGAATTGGAAAGAGTACGATTTAGCAATAAATTTGATTTTAATATTAATATTGAACCTGAAATTGATGTTGAAAGAACCTACATTCCACCGATGCTTATTCAACCTTATGTTGAGAATTCAATATTACATGGTATTACAAAAAAAGCAGAAAAAGGAATAATTAATATTGAATTGAAAAAAGAGAATAACATAATTAAATGTTTAATCATTGATGATGGTGTTGGAAGAAAAGGATCACAAAAATTGAAAAATCAACAAAAAAGAAAACCCCTGGGGATGCAGCTTATTAAAGAACGTTTGGGGTTAATAAACAAGCAAATGGCAGAAACAATTTCAGTTGAGATCATAGATTTGAAAGATGAGAACGGAGATGCCACCGGCACCAAAGTAGAATTAAATATTCCTTTTGAAATTGAGTAAAAAAATACAAACATGATAAAGGCGTTAATAATTGAGGATGAAGAAAAAAGCAGAAGTTCATTATTGAACAACATTAAAAAATATTGTCCGAATGTAAATGTTGTTGCAGAAGCTGTGGATGTTAAATCAGGAATATCAAAAATATTAAAATATAAACCGGATCTTGTTTTTCTGGATGTACAAATGCCCGATGGTACCGGTTTTGATTTATTGGAAAAACTTCCTGAAATTAATTTTAAAATAATTTTTGTATCTGCTTATGATCAATTTGCAATAAAAGCATTTAAATTTAGTGCAATTGATTACCTTTTGAAACCTGTTGATCCGGATGACCTTGTTATAGCAGTAAAAAAAACAACTGAAATAGTTGAATCAAAAACGCTAAACGAAAAACTTAAAGTATTGTTAGATAACAAAAATAGTTTTGAAAAAATTGCATTACCTGCTTTTGACGGAGTAATTTTTGTAAAAATTAAAGATATAATCCGCTGTGAATCCGATCGCAATTACTCCATGTTTTATTTAAAGAATAAAGAAAAGATACTTGTAACCAGGACTTTAAAAGAATATGATGAAATGCTATCATCAATGAATTTTTACAGGGCCCATCATTCTCATTTAATAAATCTTGCGTATGTAAAGAAATATGTTAAAGGTGAAGGTGGGTCAGTAATCATGGAAGACGGAACCGAAGTAGAAGTTTCGAGAAGAAGAAAAGAAGGATTAATGTCGATATTACTTAATTAAGAAGGAGCCGATGTTGGGACAAAAAACCTAATTAAACTCAAAATTTAGTAATGCATTAGTATAATGCCGATGTATATTTGAAGCACCAGATAAAGAAAAGCAAAACTATCTTTAGTTTGACACCGTAATCGCCTATTGTGCTATAAGTCAATATTATGTAAAATCACGTTTCGCACTACATATTTTGGAAAACCTAAAAAATCACTATTAGTTTATAAGGAGTTAATAAGGTTTTGGGGTGAATAGTTGTCAAACTCGTGTTGTAAAGTTATGCCTGAAATTAGTAAAGAAAATATCAGAGAATCAATTTATTCGAAGTTTTTTCAAACTGCCCTTTTCGTGTTTAAGAAGCTTTTCAGTTGCCGGAGAAAATGCTATGGATGAAATATTTTTAATATTTTTTTCTAAATAGATCAGAGTTTCTTTCGAGTAAACATTATATAATTCTTTTAATGACCAACCAACAGCTTTTTGTACATAATATTCATTATCAACTAATAAATTGTCGATGAACTTAATTATTATTTCAAAATCCAATATTGTTTTTTTTGTTCTGCTGAAATATAAAAGACTCACGAGCGATTGCCTTTTATCCCATTGATTTTCCGATTTGTTCCATAGTTTAAGTTTCTCTAAAACTTCTTCGGGAATTAATTCAAGAATTTTTGTGTAAATTTTTGATAATCCGTCGCAATGACCCCAATTGTCAACATGCTTTTGCCAGTGTTTTATGATATTCCATGAATAGATCAGGAAGTCTTTATTTTTGATTTGAGATTCGCAAAACAAAAAGGATTGAATTTTTATCCAAAAATCTGAAGAATTATTCCAGATATAATCCCAAATTTTTAACTGATCAAACGAATCTTCCTTTGAAAACGAATATCCCTGTTTAAAGAGTTTTCTTTGAGTCGGAGCATTTTGGGGTTTGCTGTTTACCTTTTCTTCAACCTCTAAAAGGTATTTATTATAGTCCGAATATCAAAATACTATTTAGCCAAAATATATTTAATCAATATGAACTAATTTATAAGTTCCTGCCAAAATCCCAATCCGTTTTTATTAAACTATAAACCTCAAGGCCGGTAAAACAATTATTTGATAATAGTTCTCCATCCCTTTCAATTCCTTCAAACTGAAAATTCAATCGTTTTGGAATTTTTTTACTTTTTTGGTTTCTAACGGCGCATTTTATTTGAACACGGTTAATTCCATTTTCTTCAAAAGCATACTTCAAAAGAATTTTTATCGAAAGGCTTATTATTCCTAATTTTTGATATTCTTCAGAAAGCCAATAACCTATTTCTGTTTTCCTATTCAATTTATCGCTGCCTTTAAAACCGATTATTCCGGCAAAATTATCTTTATAAAAAATCACAGTAATCAGTTCTCTTTTTTCTTCCGCCTCATAAATTACGGAATGGATAAAATTTTCAGTATCTTTAATTTCCTTAGTTTTTTCAACAAACGGAAGCCATTGGCCAAGATATTCTCTTTGCTCATTTATGGTTTTGAAAATTGCTTTAGCATCCTCTAAAGTAATCTCTTTCAAAATAATATCTTTATCGACTTTAAATGTTTTCATATGAGTAAAAGTTATTAAAATATTTAGAGTGCCTAAAGTACTTAAAGTGCCTAAAATTAAGTGTCAAGAGAGAATAACTTTAATTATTTTAGGCACTTTCAATTCAAGGCACTTATTACAAGCCTAATTTATTATTTGTATAATTTGTAATTAATTTATTTCTAAGTTCTTTATACATTTTTACGGTTTCTTCCATACATTTTTTAGTATATTCCGTAAGATATTTATCAGCTTTTTCAGGTTTTTTCTTGTACAAAATTAATGCTTCTTCCTCAACAGTTTTTTGTTGTTCGAAAAATGATTTCTCAAGCGGGTCGCGAAGCTCCAATAAATCTTTAACTGCTTCCTGCCAATAGAGATACATCAGATTATCAACAAAATCAATATTCCAGCGGGCTGAATTTTCATCGAAATGGTTTGGGTCGTAAGTTTTATAATAATCGGAAATTTTCTGAACACCTGCATAAATCGGGACATAAGTACTTGTGTATTGATTATCAAGATAAAACCAATAAACTCCGCCAATAGGATCGGGCAACCAACTTCTGAGTTGGGCTACCATTCCGTAACCACCTCTCGAAACATTTCTTCGATAAGTTATATCAAGAAGCTCACGCATAGCCTTAGTTGGGAAAGGGGTAGTTAATGGGCTTTTTTCATACTTTCCATCTTTTCCCGGAACCAGCCATTCTTTACCCGCAGTCATATCGTAAATTGTTCCCTCAAAAGTTGATCTTTGATAGGCTATAATATCTTGCACAGAAAGTTTCTCATCGGGCTTTACCGAAAAAGGGAAATAAGAAAGGGGCTCAATATATTGTACATAAGGCCTGTTTCCTGAATAGGGATTTTTGCAACTTTTGTCGGGCCAGTCCTTGAAAGAAGGGGCAAAAGTACTGAAAAACAACCAAAATCTTCCGCTTGCCCATTCCCGTGGGAGAGGGGAATAAACATCTTGCCAAATAAATGGTTTTCCCTCAGCAGGATTAAACCAGCCAAAGTCGATAGCAGCTTGCAAATAATTTTTAGAAACAAAGAAATTATTAGTGTCTGTAGGATGAATTTCCTTAATTATACTCCAGTTTGGGACAATTGCAATATGATCATCAGGCACTCTTTGTGCAGCCCAAATTGCTCCGGGCTTACCGCTTTCAGGTTCCCAATCGGCTCCGATACTAAACACTTCAAAAACCCAGGCTTCGTTTGGGTCAGCTATGCAAAGGGCTTCGGAATTAGGCCCGCAAGAGGGCAGAAAACCATATTTATCAACTAAATACCCAATTAGCTTTATTGCTTCACGAGCAGTCTTGCATCTTTGCAAAGCAAAAGCCTGAGCCTGTTCAATTGTCATAATTTGCTTACCTGTTTCACGGCTTACTTCCAATTCTTTTTTCTGGCTCATTGTGCTCTCGCCAATAGCAAGTTGAAACTCATTCATATGCGAGTAACCCGAATGAAAATATGTGTATGTTTTTTCAACCTGAGGAATATATCCTAAAATTTCGCCATACTCATAAAGTGGTTTTTCAACATCCTGTAAACCATAATACACCGCTGCCATTTCACCTTTTTTAAAGGTTTTGCCATGCACAACATGAACCCTGCATTCGGGAGCAGCTCCTGTATGAGAAGTTATTACTGAGCCATCTTTTGAGGCTTTTTTCCCAACAATAATATCGGTGCAGGAAAAAGTTTTTACCGAAAATAAAACAAACGAAAGGATGAAAATACTAATAAGAAATCTTGAATTTTTTATCATGTTTTTGGAATTTTGGATTTGAGAATATAGAATTGAGAATTATTATTTTTCTTTGATATTAAGGCCAAGCCATTCGTTTAAAGTCGAAAAAATTATTTTTCGTTGGCTTTCCGGTAAATTATTAATCCGGGTGCGATGACAGCCCTCTTTTTTTACAATTTTTATTGAATTTGTTTTCCCTTTCAAATCTACAGCAGTAGCACTCCAGGGATCCAATTCTCCATAAATAAAAATAAAATTGTCTCCTTTTTTCTGAATCCATTTATTTACTTTCTTCATAATCTTCGGATTGTACTCAACTTTAGTGTTTTCCGGAGCACAAAATGAAAAAGTATTATCGGGAATTGAAGTTATAAGCCCATTGAAATAAGTAGTGTCATAACCATAATATCCTATTTCGGTTAAGGCCTGATAAAAGAAAGGTTGAAGTTTTTTAATACCTGAAACAGAAAAATAATCAAAAGAAGACATTTTACTTAAATATGAAATAATTTTTTTTGCCGAATCGGCACTTTCAGGTATCATCGAACAATCTGGTGCTGAACTCCATTGCCAGTAAGCAAACGGATATTCCAAAACAACGTATTCAAATGCAGCTTCATCGCTGAAAGGGTATTCATAGCCATATTCATCTGAGAGTTCAGAAAAATAAGGCATAAGTTTATCTTTATTTTTTAGAAGTTCGATTTGCAAATTATATAATTTATCACGGCATTCTTCGCTTCCCACCTGCTCGAAAAAATCATAAACTCTAGTGTCCTCAATCGAAAAATTCAAAGGCCCGACATAAGGAATTGTGGCATCAACATCATCGGGAAAGAAATAACGGTGATACATTGAGGTTTGCCCTCCTTTACTTATTCCTGTGCTTACCCATTTTTCAGGATAAATTTGTTTTAGAATTTCAATAATTTTATGATGATCATTAGCTGATTGTTCTACAGTTAAATATTGCCAATTGATAGAATCAGGCACAGATTTGCCAAAATATCTGTGTTCCACAATTATTTGATTAGAATTTAAAATAGGCGAAAGCTCATTAATATAATTGGGATTTTGTGCGTAATAAGCTCCATAGCCTTCGGTTACAAACAAAATCGGCTTCTCAAAATCTAAATGAGAAAGAAACACTCTTTGTGTGAATTTTTCACCTTCAGGTTTTTTATGATTCACGGGTTGAGTGATTAGTATTTCATAGGCCTCATTAAAAAACGGATGGTTTTTCATTTTCTTAATTTCAACTCCTTTGAGAGAATTGAGTTTGTTCTCAATCTCAGAAAAAATTGTGTCGGGTGCAAAAATTTCCTGTTTATTAACAACGGTATTCTCTGTTTTCGAGAAAGATGTTAAATTCAAAAGCACAAGAACACTTAAAGAAAGTATTTTTGATAATCTAATAATTAATTGCTTCATGTAAATAATTTTTTATGTTACAATTTTAAGTTTATTACGCTTAAAAAAAAATCAAATATACATATTTGAAATTTAGTCTTTTTCCGAATTTCAAATTTCCAATATTATTTATCTCAAAATAAAACCTTCTTTAATATTATCATCAGGGTCGAAAACGAATTCGTTTTTCCCTGTTATAAAAGCCTGTCCTTCAACCTCTGGAATTACGGCTTCATAGTTTTCAAAAGACAGAGTTTTATAAACCTTTCCGCTAAAAACCGTTCCTATAATACTTTCAATCAACATAGTTTGATCTAAATCGATAATTCCCTGTTTATAATGAAGAGCCATTCGTGCACTAACTCCGGTTCCGGTTGGGCAGCGATCGACTTCACCTTCAGCAAAGATGCAAACATTTCTGCTATCATTTATTTTATCGTGTGCTTTCCCATAAAAAATTGTACCGTAAAGAAAACCAAGATCATCTTCAAGCGGATGTCGAATTTCTTTAGTTTTCATCACTTCACGTTTAATTTTCATACCATAGTCGATGAGTTGATCCACATTTTCGGAAGCCATACTAATTCCCAATTCATCGGCATCGACAAAGGCATAAAAAGCTCCGCCGAAAGAAATATGATATTTTACTTTTCCGATTCCTTTAACATCAACAATTTCGTTCATAACATAAACAAATGAAGGTACATTGTGAAAATAAACGCTTTTAACTTTGTTGTTTTCGATGCGAGCAAAAGAACTTACTAAACCCGAAGGTGTATCGATTCTGATTGTTGTCTCAGGGCTTTTCATGCTAATCATTCCGGTTTCAATGGCAACTTTTGTTAAAGCAATTATTCCATGACCACACATGCTACTGTAACCTTCGTTGTGAATAAATAAAACTCCGAAATCGGCTTTTTTATTAACCGGAGGCGTAATTATTGCGCCATACATATCGGCATGCCCACGAGGTTCCCACATCAAAAGTTTTCTCAATTCATCAAAGTTTTCTTTTGCAAACCTGCGTTTTTCGAGAATGGTTTTTCCTTTAAGTTCGGGGTAACCACCTGAAATAATTCTAAGTGGCTCACCGGCTGTGTGTACATCGATTGAGGTTATTTTTCGCCAATTATCCGGTTTTGTCCAGTTTTTTAAAGGTTTTAAATAATTATTATTTTTCATCTGCGACTTGATTTAAAATCTGCTCCAAAGTTCGAAAAATAAGAATTGTTTTCAAATAATGAGTGATTTTTTTTACTCAAAACGTTTTCACAAACATGAAAATTTGTGAGAATGAGGAATATGATTATGCCTCCCTCCCTTTTAAAATCTATTCAATCGAATAAGTAAACCTTCTTCCCTCAAGATTTTGATCCTGTTGAAAAACAACAAAACCAAATTTCTCAAGCAACATTTTTTTATTCTTAGAATCGTAGCCGATTGCGTAATTGAATTCTTTTGGTGAGACAAAAACTCTTATTCTATTCGCTTTTTCTTTTTTCAAAAGATGTTTTAGGATTCCGTTCCAAATTTCAGTTACAACAAGTTCACGAAAGGATTTATGAAAAGGCCCGGCAACAAGGTCGCTGCCGCTAAGTAAGTTTTCTGAAGGATGAAGGCCCATTCTGATTACATTTACATTGGCTTCTTCAAAAATCAAAAGTAATTTTTTTGACCATTTTATAGCCTCTTCCAGATTTAAAGGTGTATATTTTCCCTGATTATACATTTTCTCAAGTTTCGTATCTTTAATAACAAGAGTGGGATAGATTCGTGTATTGCTTGCTCCAAGTTTCACGATTTGTCTTGCAGTATAAATAGATTTTTCATAAGTGTCTCCGGGTAAACCAATCATCATTTGTAAACCAAGGTCGAAATCGAAACTTTTAATCAGCTTAGCTGCATTAATGACATCTTCGCTCGAATGCCCTCGTTTTGATTTATTTAAAACATCATCATCCATCGACTGTGCACCAAGTTCTATAGTTTTAACATTGTATTTTTTCAACAATTTTAAGTTTTCATGTGTAATATAATCAGGGCGCGTTGACAATCGAATTGAAGAAATGGACGAGTCTTTTATATAGGGTCTAATGAGTTTTAATAATTCTTCTTGTTTCTCAAGAGGAATTCCTGTAAAATTTCCACCAAAAAACCCGAATTCAACAAAACTTCTTCTTTTCGGAATAGTCGATAAATGTTCTTCAATTGTTTGAATTATTTCATCAGGTTCGGGAATTTTAATTTGACCGGATATTTTTTTTTGATCGCAATAGATACACTGAAAAGGGCAGGCCAATTCGGGAATAAATGCTGGTATGGTAAAATGTCTGATTTTCATAAGAAATAATTTTCACTTTTCTGAGTTCGGTTTTTTGCAAATATACAAAGACTTAGGATTAGTAAGAATTATAGAAAACACGTTTGTCATAAGACCTAAAGTTTCGCTTGTCTTCACAATAACACAAACCCTGAAAACTAAGTAAATAAATAAGCTAACTTTTTTTTGTTTTAGTAATTTTCAGAAGTTCGGTATATTGGAAAACTTTATCTGAAAACTCCGAATTCTCAGAGACAATTGCAAGTTCGGATAATAATCTTTGAATAATTAATAAATTATCGCAAGAATGATAATGTGATTTTTCGGGTTTTATATTCATTTGTTTGAGAAAATAATCAATTTGATCTTTTTTAAAGATTGAACCTTTATTTGTTGGATTTATATAAAAAAGTACTTCAGGATTAAAATCTTCAGTAATTTTATTCTTATAAGATTTTTCTATATACGCTAAAATAAATTGCTCCGGAAGATTAATCCCAAAAACAGGAATACCTAAATTTTTTGCAAGAATAAGATAAAGAATACCCATGGAAATCGAAGAACATTCTTTTGTTTCCAACACATTGTTTATAAAAAAATTTTGAAAGCTTATTTTATTGATGTTCACATGGAATTTATAAGCCTCAAATAAGATGTGGTTAAATACTTTGATTTTTTCAAGAGCCGTAAAGCTGTCGTTCAGTTCTAACCAAATATTCTTTTGAATTTTAGCAATTTGATTCTTGATTTTAATATCATCAATATCAGGGTATTGAAATTTAGTGATCAAAAGATAAGCATCTAAAAGATTGTGGGAAGACGAATTAACCCAATTATCAAGTCTTATACAAATTTCTTCAAATCGAATCTCCAGAATAATATTTTGAATTCTTTTTAGTACTGTATCATCAAAAGTATTTTCGAGAGTAGTTTCAAGCAAAGGAAGTGAAGATTTACCAAAAGAAAAAATACTCTTCCTGATGTTATTATAATTCTTAATATCAGGTTCATCAAGAAGGCTGATTAAAGCTGACAATTCTTTATGATCACTCATCTGCAAAAATTATTGTTATCCATTTCTCAAAGAAGGTATTATCAAAATTAATTAAGATGTCAATCTTTCAAGTACTGTTTTTATTAAACTTTCAATAACTTTTTTATAATCTTTATTATAGGTGTTGTTCACCCTGTTTGCAATTACGGCACAAACAGTAATCATGTTATGCCCGAGCAAACCTCCAAGCCCATAAAGAGCAGAAGTTTCCATTTCAAAATTAATTATTCTTTCGCCGTTGAAATTAAAGGTTTGCATTTTTTCATTTAATTCGGGATTTTGTATTCCGAGCCTCAAAACTCTACCCTGTGGCCCATAAAAACCCGGAGCAGTTGCTGTTATCCCCTGATAAAAGTCTTTTCCAATTTTATCTAAAAGAAATTTTGAACCTTCAACTGCATAAGGTTTAGGCAAATTCTTATTCCAGTCAACATGCTTAATAAATGCATCGGCAAGTTCTACATTAAGAATATCTTTATCTATCCTATAAAAATTTAGTAATCCGTCAAGTCCAAGTCCGGCAACTGATATTGCGACTGCATCAGTTGGAATATCAGGCTGAATAGCACCTGATGTACCAAGCCTGATAATGTTTAAAGCCGTTAGTTTATTTTTTTGAGCCCTTGTTTTAAAATCAATATTGACCAGAGCATCAAGTTCATTCATAACAATATCAATATTGTCAGTGCCCATACCTGTTGAAAGTACAGAAAGTCGTTTATTGTTGAAAAATCCGGTATGAGTTACTATTTCGCGATTTTGAACTTTGGTTTCAATTTTATCAAAATATTTTGAAACCTCAGGAACCCTATCAGGGTCTCCAACTACAATAATTGTATCAGCAATCTGCCCTGGCTGCAATTTTAAATGATAAATTGAGCCGTCGGAGTTTATTATTAATTCAGATTCTTTATATTCGCTCATAATTTTTTAAGTTATGGATTTTTAGAGAAAAATCTGCAAATATATTGAAATTTAATTTATTCCGAAAAATTTATATAATATAAAATCAAAAAATGTCAAAAAACATACAAGCCGAAATAATTAGTATTGGAGATGAGTTGCTTATTGGTCAAGTAATTAACACAAATTCCTCATGGATAGCAGAAAGCTTAAACGCATCAGGTATAAAAGTTTATCAGTCGCTAAGTATTTCCGATAATAAAGAACATATTTTAAAAACCCTTGAAGAAAGCATGTCAAGGTCTGATATTATAATAATTACCGGAGGCCTCGGCCCAACAAAAGATGATATTACAAAAGAAACTTTATGCGAATTTTTTAATTCCAAACTTGTTTTTAATAAGAAAGCTTATGAAAATGTTGAGAAAATATTTAGAATCAGGGGCTTTAAAGTAAATGAAATAAATCGCCAACAAGCAGAAATACCGGATTGTTGTATTCCAATTTCAAATAACAACGGAACAGCACCGGGAATGTGGTTTGAAAAAAACGGAAAAATTTTTGTTTCTATGCCCGGAGTTCCTTTTGAAATGAAACCGATGATGGAGGATTTTGTTATTCCAAAACTTTTAAAACATTTTAAAACAAATGCAATCTATCATAAAACAATTTTAACACAAGGTGTTGGCGAATCTCATCTTTCAGAAATTATTTCCGATTGGGAAGATAATTTATCAGAAAATATGAAGCTGGCATATTTACCCCAGCCGGGAATTGTCAGATTAAGAATTTCGGCATATGGAGAAAGCGAGGAAAAATTAAAAAAAGAAGTTGAATTAAAAACAAAAGAACTTCAGAAAATTATTCACGATGAGATTTTTGGGTACGATAATGATAAACTCGAAGAAATTATAGGGAAATTATTGATTAAAAGTGGAGCAAGCATTTCGACAGCCGAAAGTTGTACGGGTGGAGCAATTGCAAAAATGATTACAAGTGTTCCCGGAAGTTCTAATTATTATATCGGTTCAGTGGTTGCGTATTCAAATGAAATTAAGGAAAAAATTCTTGGAATGAAACATCAAACTTTGATTGATAACGGGGCAGTTAGCGAAGATGTTGTTAAAGAAATGGCAATCTGTGTGAAAAGCAAATTCAATACCGATTTTGCAATTGCAACTTCAGGTATAGCCGGGCCCGGAGGAGCGGTTGAAGGAAAACCTGTCGGAACAACATGGATAGCCCTTGCTTCGCCAAATGATTGCACTGCACAAAAGTTTTTATTTGGTGAACATAGAGGTAGGAATATCAGGAAGGCAGCCCTTACTGCTTTAAATATGTTGCGGAAAAGGCTTACAAAATGAAATCCATACGGACAAGTTTGGAAATTGGAAATTCAGGAGAAGTCCAAATTTCTAATTTCCATATCTGGATTTGGTAATATGTATCATTTACAATATATGAAAATCGGAATCAAATATTTTGCCTTAATTATCTTATCATGTTTATTAGGAATAGGATCAAGATATTTTGCTGAAATTCTTCCTGAGTTTATTGCAGATTATAGCGGAGATACTTTCTGGGCAATGGCAGTTTATTTCTTTCTTAGATTTATTTTTCCAAAGAAAAGTAGGCTTAATAGACAAAA
>Ga0222665_1000589_pt1 | contig 20800 bp, 20 predicted proteins | sample AntAcemetagen653_FD_179853 | JGI IMG/M metagenome (GOLD analysis project Ga0222665, IMG submission 179853) | Saline water microbial communities from Ace Lake, Antarctica - #653 | ecosystem: Environmental > Aquatic > Non-marine Saline and Alkaline > Saline | place: Antarctica: Ace Lake...
CCTATTCTCTTGTAAGGCTCCTTCTACTTCTGTGGCGGAGATTATTGTGCCTGCGTCGGCTATGGGGATATCGGAGGCTGTGGTATCAGTCCCTAAAACGCTGGTCGGCATACCGCTTGGGTATCGCATAACTCTTTCTGCTGAGAACGCCACCTGAGCAAATACGATTAAAGCTATTGTTAAGGTTAATATTTTCTTCATCTCTCTCTCCTAAGCGTTAATAGCATTATAAAAAACATAAGTTAAACTTTCTCTGGCTGCCCAATTAGCTGCGTAAAGACTATCTCCTATTATATAGCGATAAGTCCCTTCATCTGTATCGTTTTCCATAATTATCCAAGACCCGCTTCCAGAAATATAACCATAATAATAAATAGTAGCATCTCCGGCTTTTGCCTTCTCATCAGAGATTTCAAAATGGATTGAATCTCCTCCTGCATTATGGTAGACAAAATGACGGTCAGTTATTTGCATTCCTATTGGCATAGTAACTCCTTATTTTTTAAGTATGCTAGTAACCTTGTCTAAAATAGTCTGTTCAAGATTTTGCTCTCTCTTAGTTATCTCAGACTCTCTCTTGTTAAGAGCTTCCTCTTTTACGATAATCTCCTTCTTCTTGCTGTCTTCATAAGCAGTGAAAGAAGTTATCCTAGTGTTAGTCATCTCAAGACTTGCGTTAGCTTGTGAGATACGACTGTCTGCCTCTTTGCTGTATGTTTCGACACTCTCGATATGTTTAACAGCTGTCTCTCTTGAGTTAAGGTCTTTGGCTCTTAGGTCAGAAGCATCTTCTTTCTCTTTAAGACTTGTTTCCTTCCCGACTAATTCTTTCTTACCAGTGTCTACCTCTGCAAGTCTAGTGACTAATGTATCGTATAATCCCCCAATTTTCTCGATAATCTGTTTCATCCTTCCCTCCTGTTTATTTTATCAAGTAATATTTCCATGTTAATCTCCTGTTTTATCTCCTTAAAATTCTAATACTTGAAGTGTGCTCATACCTGATAAGACATCTGAATTTGCACTTGATACGTCCAAAACAGACGTAAACGCAGTTGCACCACTCAACCCAGTTACCATTCCAGCAATAGCCCAGTTTTGGTTTTTTGTACCTGCACCAGAACTACTGATATATTCAATACTAACACTATCGATAATTGTACTACCATACTTTAAATGAATTTGACACGTTCCATCAACTTCATCATTATCCCGTACTGTTCCAGTAGCATTTATAAAAACAGTATTACCTGAAGTAATAGTTTTATTTATAGTACAAAGAGTAACATCAGCACCATCAGCAGTACCAAATGAACCAGAAGTATCACTATCTCCGCTAACTGCTGATGGAGTTGCCCAAGTAGGATTAGCACCTGCACCTGCTGAGGTTAATACCTGTCCTGAATTTCCCTGTGCACCTAATCCGTCTATAATATCAGAAGCGTCATTTACAAATATCATTCCTGTAGCTGTCTCACCGCTGACACTAACTCCGTCTACGGCATCAGCGTTTAAATTAGTTACCTTAGTAGTAGAAGCTACGGTAAAAGGTGCTGTGCCTGTAGCTTGGTCGGAAACGAAAGTTAATCCTGTTGTAGTGTAAGCCCCTACATCCCAATTAGCGGTTAAAGGGGTAGTTCCGTCTGCAAGTAAATCTCCACCACCTGGAGGGACTACCCAAGTATTATCTCCTCTAAAGTAAGAGGTAGCGGAAGCGTTTGTCCCTGAGTTAACCATTCCTGAAGTAATAGTTAATTCATCAGTTCCGCCTTCTTCTAAGACTGACTCTGTTATATCGGTAGCGTTTCCTACAGAGGTAACATCTCCTGTTAAGTTGGCGTTTGTAGTTACGGTGGTAGCGTTGCCTGTTAATTCTCCTGCGAACCCTGTTGTGGTAATTATCCCTGTAGAAGGGGTATAGTAACAAGTTCCGTCTGACTCCAAGCCTAGATTGCCACCGTCTAAATCCCCACCTGCTACGAAAACAATCGGATTGTTCTCTGCAGTGCTTTCATTATCTGTTATAGTTACGGTTGTTCCTACTGTCGCAGTGTCAGCGTTGCCGGTAACATTTCCTGTAAAAGCCCCTGTAAAAGTTGTAGTAGCTAGATTTGCTGTCCCTGCGTTGTAAGTTATTCCTCCATCTGATTTAGGGTATAAATCCCCTGTAGCACTCTCCCATAAAGAAACATAAGTGGTAGTGTCTGTAGTGTCGGCTACGGTGATAGTCGTAGGTGCGGTTACATTCTCTAATCCTGTTCCTGCTGCGTTCCACCCAATAACTTTACTAGCTGAGGCTGCGGGGAATGTAATTGATTCAGTCGCTGTTCCTACTTGTAATAATGACCTGTCTATTTTTTCTTTATTATTCTGTATCATCATTACCATTGTATCAAGACCCTGTTCTAAAACTTTAGTTGAGAATGGTCCCTGAGGAACGTAATCAATCTCTTGTTTTAAAGCTTGGTCTCTTCTGACTATCAAAGTATATAAAGCTGAATAAGTTGACACAGTTGTAACCGTTCCACCTGTACTACTGATGTCAGATACGGTATATTCTGTAGTTAATGTCAGAGTAGTCTCTGCTCCAGTAGATTCAAGAACAAGGATTACTTCTATATCGTCCTCATCAAAGACCTTGAAGTCAAAGTCAAACTCCGTCTCTGAGGCATCGCAGAGGAAGATTGTCTTAGATGTCTCACTGGTTAGATCAGCGTGAGCCGGGCTTATTAGCAGTGCCATAATAAATAATGCGATAAATAACTTCTTCATTCTTTCCTCCTATTGGTTTTCTAACATAAATTCTGACCAGAGTAATCTTCTAAAGTCAGTCGTTTCCCCAGTCGCTAAACCAACTATTCCCTTGATGGTTCTTCTTGGTTGAGAGTATGGCAACTGAAGCCATACAGCCGATACAAAAGATGCTTTCTCCATTGCCTTTAAATAATCACCACTATCTATATTTGATTTCATATATTTAAGATTGTTCATAATAGCAGAAACTGGACTTATTGATGGTTCATACCCTCTTAGATAAGCCATTCCTAAATTACCAATTATTGGTACTGAAGAAATAGAAGAACCAAATATAGCGTCAAAGAAGTCATCTGGATCTTCTGGTAGTCTTCCATGTGACATAATGTATATCAAAGTAGATGAAACTATTATAGATGCTATACCGGTGACAGCTTTTCCATATTCTCCTTTAGCTACTTCTCTAGGCATATCTGCCCTCGTCATATTCCATATTTGATTAAGCTGGTTAGTAAACATTAAGCCTAATCTTAAAAACTCGTTATTAGTTCTATAAATAGTTGCTAAATCTTTAACACCACCCTGAGGTTGTGTCTCTATGACTGCCTTATGAGCAAGATTTTTAGCTTCTACTTGTGATTTTGTTTTTGATTGATGTCTATAAACTGCATCATATACCGACAAAACAGCGTATCTATCCATATTCATTATCATAGCAAAAGCTTTTTTATCTATAGCTTTTGATGCAACCAACAATGCCCTTTTTATATCTCCCTCAGGTAATCCCTCAATACCTTTTAGTAAGTCATTGAAGTCTCTTGATACTACCCTATTCTTTAAAGAAGGGTCTAGTTTGTAAATCTCTTCTCTTGCTTTATCATTTGTTATTCTTGTCATACTCTCACCAAGAGCTTTAGGAGTTGTGTACTTCATTGCTAAAGTTAAAGAAGGAAATTGTTTTAAAGCTGTTACTGCGTTAAAACCTAAATATGCTTTAGACAATCCTAATCTAACTGGTTTCAATACTCTATTCACATATCTCTCAACCCAGTTACTTCCTTGAAACATTAAGTCAGGATTAATATTTGTTAATAGATAATCATTAAGCCATTTCCACGATGCCTGTCCATGATTGTATTTAATAGCGTTCTGTAAGTCTGGATCATTTATTATCTTGTTAAATGATTTCTGTAACGGAGCATAAGCAATTAAATGTTCTTGTTTCTCTATAGCCTTTATAGCATCTCCTATAAAATCAAGGCTTATCTCTGGTTGGAATTTATCATCTATCTCTTTTCGGGATATGGTACTTTTCTTGTCTACTGAGGTATACTTGAAGCCAGCACCTTTCCTTAACACCTGTTCCTGAACCATCTCTGTTTCTAGACCTTCATTCAATTCTTCTTGAGATATACCACCTATGCCTATTCTACGTAGAGGGAAATATATATCAACTTTTTCTGGACTTATATTATAATAAGTTTCCGCTGTCTCAAAATATTCATTAGTTCTATTAGCAACTATTTTCTGGGCATCATCAGCAAATTTTATATAACTAGGGTATTCAGCCTTTACTGACTTGATAAAATCAGTAACTTCGGCTTCTGTGATATTATTCCCATGTAATAATGCAGCGTGGGACTTTGCGTCTTTAGTTGCTAGGTACATTCTTAATATATTATTCACTTGATAAGACTTACCATCTATATCAATTAGCTTTCCCAATCCCCAAAATGTAACTTTGTTATCTTCCATGGCTTGGTTTATTTGTTTCTTTCTAGCCCATGCGTTAATACCCCTTTGCATATCGGCATTATCAATAGAATTATATATCAGGGTTTCACCAATATCTCCTAGTAATCTACGTATCATTCTCAATGGTCGCATTGTAATTATGTCAGCTACCTTTAATAAAGAAGACTTCTTGGCTTTCTTTTCTTGAGTAGAACCCTTCGAAAACATTCCCTCTTTAGTCCCACCAGCCTGTTTGATTAAAGCAGCTCTCATAATCTCAGATGCAACCTTAGCTTGGTCTTTCTTAGTTTTAAAAACTTTCTTCCCGGTCTCTTTCAAGTCAGCTATTACATCTGCTAGTTTAATTAGCTCACCTGTAGTCATCTTATTAAGGGATTTCTTACGAGTCTGTTTCTTATCACCTAACTTATTAAGTATACCATCAATCTGTTTCTGATATTGAATGTCGATAATGTTAGAAGGTTTCTTATATGCTTTGAGAACTGTCTTGGCAGCTTTGCCTCTAGTAGCTTTTTCTGTTCTTTGAGCTTTTATTTTAGCCATCAAATCTTTTCTTATAGTAACCTCACCTCTTCTAAAAGCCTTGCCTCTTAACCTTTCGAGTTCTTCGCCCTTAATTGTTATACCTTCTTTTTCCAATCTTGCGATACCAGTATCTTCTAAATCTGCAATTTGGTAATGGATGCTTTCCCATTCTTTATCTAATTTCTTCAGTTTATTCTCAATAGCCTTTATTGGTTTATTGTCTTTCTTGAGCATATCTCTTTGTTTCTCTAATAGAGTCATTTCCTTCTCTATAGCAACCCTTCTTTGGTCAAGTTGCTTTTCCCTGCCCTGATAGAGTAAAGATATTTTCTTTTTTATATCAGCAGTTTGGTTATCATTAGCATTTATTACTTCTTGAGCCTTTTGCTGGATAGGGGTTTTTTCTTTCCCCTGTGCCTTATTCCAGATGTCGGTGAGTTGGGATTTGGTTTCTGTTATTTTTATTCCTTTTTCAGGTGCAGTGTATTTATAATAAATGTCTGCCCTTCTGCCCATAACTTGCGGATGAAGGTCATCTCGTATTCCTTTTATATCTTTATCTACAAAATATTGTTGTATTTTCTTTCTATATTTCCTTGTTAAATCCTGTTCGGTCATTCCTTTAACTCCATCAACGACTAAGACTATATCTATATCGCTTCCGGGTTTTAATTCTCCTTTTGCAAAACTACCTACAATATAAACATCTTTTATATTTTCTTTATTCTCAACTAAAGGATGTTTGTTGACAATATCTACAATCTCATCTTTTGCTGGTTGTTTAGCCACAAACTCGGCAGCAGTCTTAAACTTCTTGGCTTCGGCTATGAGAGGCTCTACAATAGGGGTTTTTGAAGTAGTAAGTGCCTCAGTTACCTCAGCTTTGTCTTCTTTTACTTTAATCAATCCTTTATCAACAAACTCTTTGTGTAGTGTATCTAGTGCTTCTGCTTCCTTAGGTGTTAGTTCCTCTCCAGAAGCAGCCTTGACTATAAGTTCTGCTTTTGTTCTACCTTCTGGTGATGGTTCATTTAGTTTCAAAGATAGTTCGTCTTTCTCTTTTTCATTAAGATTATCTAATACTTTACTAATATCTTTTTGTGACACTCCCTTTCCAGTTAGATGGTTGCTAATCATTTGAGATGAAGCCCCCATACCACCATATATAGCAAAAGCTCCTATTTCTATTGACGCTTGCTCCCACCCCGGGAAGACAGCTTCCTGTAACTTATCCATAGTAGATATATCTCTGTCATCTACACCAATAATAGTTTTAAGCAATGCACCAAACCTTTCCTCTCCATATTCTTCTACTAATCCGTCAAAACCACCCTTGCTAAGTAGGTTCACTATCTTACCCTTAGGTATTTTCTTAGATATGGCTTCAGCTATCTTAGTGAAGACTTCTTTAGTAGCCTTTGGAAGTCTTTTAAGTATTCCTCTTGTAGCTACATTTCCTATCGGTTTGAATAATTCTCCTCCCATAGTTTCACTATAAAACTCTACAAAAGTATCTCCATACGCTTTCATAAAAGTAATAACAGGTTGTTCAGCTGCTTCATTCGTTAGTCGTATTCCTTTGTCTGTAATAGCTAAATGTTCATTGAGACTTTTTTGCCCATAGGTAGCTAACGCTCTATGTGGTAATACTGTAGTTCTTACCGCGCCGACTACAGCCTCTCTAGCTAATACTTTTGCAGCTTTTGTAACTAATAACTTTTTCGCACCCACAGCAGCAGTTTTAGTAAGAGCTGCCCTTGTGACAGAAGCCAACCCTTTTGTTGCAGCAAACTCCAAAGCAAATGAAGGAATATTAGCTACAACACGGTAAACATTCTTTCCCCAAGTAGACCCTCTTATCATGGACTCTTCTTTCCTTAACATAACATCATATAGAGTTTGTTCGTCAGCTTCTTTTCTTTCAGGACTTGTATACTCATCATCTCTAAGCCTACCTACTAACCCAACAAGAGACCCAGTACCTGCTACTTGTCCATAATAAATATCGCTAAATAGTGTCTTTGTACCATACTCCCACCAACCTTCTGGGCCTTCGGCTAACCAAGTGTTACGTTGTTCAGGAGTAGATAGTAAGAATTTATCTTCTCCTGCACCAAACGTATCAACAGCTACAGCACCATCATCCAATTCAGGATTTGGTTTCTTGCTCTCAATAGGTATCAATCCGCTCTTTGCTTCTACTGGTACTAATGGCATATTATTCTTTTTTGTTTACCCACTTGTAATGTATCCCGTCTACTATAACTTCTGTACCATCAGGAAGATTAGCAGCCTCAACATCTGCTTCACTACCAAATGTAGGAGTCTTTCCCTTAACAGCGGTAATATCTCCTTGTTCTAACACGTCATTCCTTCTTCCTGTTTTAATCTTATCAGCTATGTCTGTTGCCCATTTTGTTCTTTCTTCTTTCTTAGCATCAGGATTTTCTGTTTCTTTATAATAGAAGTCCCTGACTGCACTATATCTGTCTTCTGGATTTAACACTTTTTTGAAATACTTATCAGCATCTGATACATCATATGTAAACCACTTATTAGCTATTACCTTTTCTGTAGCTTGTGCTGTAGTCTTATCATAAATTTGTTTAAATAATGTATTTGCTGTAGATTTGGTCATTAACCCATCCTTTAACCCATTATTTATCTCTATGCTTATATTGTTTACTCCATTTAGGTAAGACTTAGCATCTTCAGCTTTGCGGTTTTTCTTTTCTTTAGACTTATACCCAGCAGTAATATCGGCTATCTTCATTATCATACTATGCTCAAATTTATCCATCTTATCTCTAGTGACACCTGCTACAGAAAGAATAGCTTTTTTCTTCGCCTCAGCCCAGTTATCACTAAAAATACCAAATTCTAGTCCATTGTCTAACTCCTTTAGGGCTTCTCCTAGGCTCATATCACCAAGTTTATTCTCAAAATCGCCTTGAGCTGTTAGTTTACCTCTCAAAGAGTCTATTGTTTTCCCTTCAACCATTTTCTTCAAAATATCTTTAGCCGAACTAGCTAACTCTATCTTTTCAGCATCGTCTAATAAATCAAACATCCCTTCTTTATCATTATTTATTATGTCTAAGAACTCTTCTGGATTAGTAGTAATTAGATAATTAGCCTGTGCTTTAACTAAATCTTTTTCAAACTTCCCGGGGACACCATCCTTCCCCAGTTCAAACTCTACAAACTCTTTTAAAATTATACCCTTGCCGTAAGCATCTCTGAGAGATTTACTGTATTCGCTTAAAGCAGCTACTTGGGAAGCATCATTCATACTAGGATAATCAGTTACTATTCGCTCTCGTTCATATCCTATACCAGCTTGTGCAGCTTTATGTTGTCTATCTAAATGTAAATGTTTAATCCCCCACTTAGCGGCTATGTTTTGAGATTGAGCATTTAAAAGAAACTTCTCTCTACCTGATTTACTAGTTATCAGTTTAGAGGCTTCCGTAGTAGCTTTATCATACATTGCTTCGTATTCAGTAGGGTTTCCGTCAAGGTCTTGTGCGAATAAAGAATTTATCTCATTCCTACTATCACCATTTACATTGCTTGCTTCTGTGGACTCTTTGAAATCCCTGACATCAAGCATAGCTCTCTCAGCTTCTAATAAGGCACTGGCAGCTCCCTCAAGCCCGCTAGAAATCCCTCTGGTATCTACAACAGAAGGTGTCGCCTTAGGAGGGGTGAACCCCGGAGCATCTTGAGATACCCCGACTTTGCTTCTATATTCTATTAGTTTACCCATCTATTTTCTCCCTTCTTTGTCGAGAATTGTATATAAGCTTGTTCCGAATTTAAGTAGTGAACTTCCTGCATCCGTGATTGCCTGAGACCCAGCTTGACTACCTTTTAATCTTTCCATACCTGCTGAGACTCTAGTAGTATCTACATCACCATACTCAGCGTTTATATTAGTATAGATTATATCGAGTTCAGCTTGTTTAAGACTCTCTTTCATAACTGCTACTGGGGAGCCTGATAGCCTGACACCTGAAGCAGCGTAAGTTGCTCTTTGTGTTCCGTATATTGCCATACCTTCTCTACGGATTCTCTTCACCTCTACCTTGGCGGAGAGTTTTCTCTGCCTTTGTTTAATGGCATTTATTCTGCCTTCAAACTCAAACATTCGTGCATTGAACTCACCTGCTCTCTTTGCGGACTGGGCACCGATGATTCCTGTGGCGATACTAGTCAAGGCTGAGGCAGCTCCAAAGGCAATAGCACCTGTAGTATTAGCGCTCATACCTTGTTTAGGTAATGGTGTTGTTCCGAAATATGCCATATTAAAATCTCCTTATTGTCATCTTAATTTACCTCGATTACTGGGATTATTGCCAACACGTGCATCGGGAGGCAGTCCGTTTGCTCTATTATAATCTGTTTCTTTTTATCCCAGCCACTAGGAAATTGCACCTCTTTAAACCCTGTGAATATCGGTATCATCTGGTCTGGTAACATTGCTGAAGTCCTGAATATAATGTCATCCATTTGCCCTGTCCTTCCTACCTTACCACCTAATGTTTTATAAAAATTGATATTAACCGTAGAGATACTCTTATATTTACCGTGAGCTACGAATTTATCTGAGACTTCTAAATCATTGGTCTTTACTCGTCCTGTATAACCCAGCCCTACGTGAACCTCTGAATAGGTATCTGTGAGAGTGATTGACCCACTGGCTACTGTCCTGTCGGGATGTGCTGCTCCGTCTACGAGGACTTGGACTGTCTTGCCTTCTAAATGGTCTAAGCCTGAAATCGTGGTTGTGCATTTCCTGACCTCACCATCGGAAACGTAATCTGTATAATCTGAACCATCTACTACAGCTGAGTCTAAGTCAAGAAGAACAAATGCGTTCGCTGAAGCACTGCCTACGATATATCTACCTTGATTTAATTCTGTCATCCCTTCAACTCCTCTGATTCTAACAGTATCAGTATTAGAGAAGCCGTGAGAGGCCGCTGTAACTGTGATAAGCCCTGTCCCACCTGTTAATTGAACGATGTTAGTAATCGTCTTAGGGGAGTCTAGGGTAAGTCCACTATGAACGAAGAAGGCGTCCTCTTGCTCGTCAAACTCCGGGGCTACCTGATATTCAACATAGCGTCTAGTAGTTCCATCGATTGTCCTTTTAACTATAAACCAGACTTGGTCATAAGAGTCTTTAGGGATAACTGATACGCTTTGATACTCCCCTTGAGTATCGTGTAGAGTCCAAGCTGCTACCTTCTGCTCTACCTGTCGAGTGAAACAAGCTAGTTTTCCGTCATCTCTTACGCACCATAAGAGGTTCAACGGAGCTTGCTGATAAGCCATATCTATAATCCCGCTTTCGCTAATATGTTCAGAGAAGGCTGTAGCTTCATTAGCTTGGTAATTATCTACATCTAAGGAGTACACATACTCTCTTAAAATCCGGTTATACTCTTGCCAGTAATAAACGTTATTTCCTATCTGGAATGGTTTAATACTCGAAGTCCCATAACTTGATTTCTTCTTACGCCTGACATTGGTCGGAGTTATTGGAGAGGTGTCACTGCCTGTTCCGAAGGTATGTAATCCTCCTGCTGTTCCGGTAAGCAATTCGCTTGAAGGAAAGAGCCATTTTATTACCTCTACTTCATTAGTGTCCATTCTGAACGAGACTCCGTAATCATCATCAGCACCTGCTTTGAAATTATCATAAGAAAAGATTTGAGAACCCCATGCAAACTGAGGTTGGTAAGCCGTGTACCCGTAATAAAGTCTACCTTCGTGGATACTTACGGATTTAGGATAACCTCTATAAGCAGACCAAGCAGGTTCAGACCATTCTTCATTCGCACCTGTAGGGAGAGTACCGCTATATAGGACATTTGCCGTAGCTACAGTCTTTAGTCCACTAGTAGAAACAGAAACAATCTTAGCATACCCGTGGGAGGTGGAAAGAGAACCAATAGCCCAGATAGAGCCAACGTGGTCCTCATCGAATACCGCCACTGAAGCGGTAAGGATTATCCCATTACCTGCTGAGGCTGAAGGGGTGATTGTTGTTGTGGTTACATTCTCATCCATTAAAGCTGGTCGGTTGCTTCCGGTAGAATAGTCTATTTCTGTTAATGTCCAAGAAGTATGTCCACTACGGGTCAGTTTAGATTGAGGATAATCAGGATGAGTTATATATAAAACATCAGCAGTTTGAGAGAATTGAAGTTCCCTGATTACACTTGTAGGGTATGAAGTCGCTATTTCGTAAATCTTCTCAGACTCTCCACCTGAAGAGTAAGCCGTGTATGTAGTAGGGTCTATGTAATTACCGTCTATATCTTGTAGGAAGAAGTGGTCAGCATATTGGTCGGCTACCAAAAACCTTTTGTTGTTGACCTCTGTCCTTCCTACTACGTCTGTGATTTTTACAGTATCAAGGTTTGAATATCCATGGGAGACACAAGTTACCAAAGCTCTCGCAGATGAAGTGGCTAGACCAGTAATCGTCTTCGCTGATTCAAGGATAGAACCATTCTCACGGAAGAAACGCATATATAGATTCCCAATTTCTATTACATAAGCCTGAGTATCAGAGAATACAAATCTCTTAGATATTGTATCTAATGAAGAAGTCTTAACCTCTGCAGCGAAGTAAGTTCCCGGAGCTTTCTTAGCACCACCGTAGAACTCAACTACCATATTAAGAAGTTCTGCGGCTGATTGATAATATTGTGCTATATCGGTCCGTCCAGAAAGTTTCGGCGATAGCTCCCCAGAAGTAAAACTATTTATTATCGGAGTGGTTTTCAAATCATTCTCCTTTTATAATCTGCTATTTAGAAATACGTCAGAAATTGGGTCATCCAAACTTTGTTCCATTCCGTTACTAGAGCGAGCAGCGTTATTCTTCAGGTTAAACTCTGCCCATTTAATCTCTACTAACTTTTTATCCCCTGTTATTGAATAGCATAACTCAGCTGCAATCTTCGCTGAGAAAGCTTCTACGAAAGCATCATCATAGCTGTTAGGGTCTTCATTGAAATAGATATACTCAATGCTTAAAGTTGTTGAATTACAATAGATCCGTCTCCCTTTTATCTTGTGAGTATATCCGTCTTCTGTAATGCTAGTCTTTAATAGCTTAACGAAATCTGGCGGTAAGTTAAAAACATAGTCGTAATCATCAAGCTCAGGGGTAACGTCTACCCTAGATAGTGATGTTTCTTTCTTAGCAAAGTTCCAAGGATGTGAACGAAGATAAGCTCTTAATAAAGGGTCGTAAACAACTAAGACCTTCCTCCCTACTTCATTGCCCTCGATAGGCAAGGCAATCGGTTCAGCCCTTAGACTTACTAGAGCTACGTTTATCATATTAACTTTTGAGCTCATCCCATCCTCCTTTAAAAAACTAGAGATAGGGTTTTTAAATCCTACCCCTAGTTAAAATTCCACTATCCCTTTGTAACGTAAGTAACGATAACCTTAATTGTTCCAGTTCCTGCGGTTGCTCCAGTTGTATGCAAAACCAAAGTCTGTCCTGAACCAGCTACTATTTCGTGCCCAGCTGTTGCAGATACACCATTAATCTTCATACAGAACATATCAGCACCAGTATTATCTACTGCTGCCATCAATGCTGCCTTAGAGTCGCTTGTTCCAAAACTCAAACCTGGGATGTCGTTAGCGTCAGCATCAATAACCCAATCTATAATCCGAGCCTCTGCAGGTAAATCCTGTCCAAAAAGCACGATTGTAGAATCGGCTGCCAAAGCTGATGCTTCGTAAGTGTCAATCAAAGTCTTGACTACTCCGCCCATTTCTTCAGGCTCTATACTGTTTACTGGTCCTGTTCTTTTTAATGTTCTATTTACTCCATATACATCACCCATTTTTAATTAACAAGGGTAACTAACCCTCGCCCTCCTTTCTTTCTTATACTACCTATAAGTAGTCTATTCTGTACATTCAACTCTAACAACTCTCTTCTCTTCTAACCTTGTTGCGCCATAAGATTGTCCTGCATAAATCTGAGCTGAGAAATGTCTTCCGGGAAGTTCGTCAATAGATGCTTTCATATCCAACCAAGTTCCTAGAACCATTCCGTCTCTGTGGTAAGCGTGGCAATACTGAGTTGTAGAGGATTTTTCCAATCTCTCGGTTTGTTTAAGCATAAACCCGCAAAGAGTTCCTACCTGGCCATTAACTAAAGCTTTAACCTGAGCGTAATCAGCGCTTGTTACTTCTGAGATTGCAAGTAAATCTTCAACTTGGTCAGCACTAAGAGCTAGGTATCTGTTGTCATCTTCAACTTCATTAGAGTCAAGAATCTTCTTAGCTTCACGAATCTTAACCATATTCATACCAGCAGAGCTATGAACTATGATTTGTGTAGAAGGTAGGGAGACTGAGGAAGTTCCAGCTTTTCCATAATATGCTAATGCTGAGAAAGCTGTGCAGACTACTTCGTCTTTAGCTCTTGCTAAAGCGCCTGCGTTGTTCATAACAATAGGAGAGGTAGGGTCTTTAGCCATCATAACCTTATCCATATTGTCAACTAAAGGTGCTTTGTAAAAGTAACGTGGAACTATCTTTCTACGATCATAACTAGGGTCAGTATTAACTACGACCTCGTTACGAGAAAGTTTTTCTTGTGCATCGGTAGATGCTAACTGCTCTTGGAAAGCCATCTCTCCAACGCAATCAGGTTTCTGAAACACTGTGTTAGCAATCTTAACTAACTTTTGCTGAACAAGCAGTGTTATATTGTCGCTGTACTGCCTAATCAATATACTGTCAACACTCATTTTCTCCTCCTTGTAATTAAACCTTGAATATAATGAGCTTCAGGTTGTCCTTACGGGCCTTGAAAGCTGTAAACTTTCGGGCCTCTTATTAAGAGGTTATCCGTTGTGATTAGTTGTAACCAGCGTAGTAAGCGGGGATTTCTCTTATCCGCTTCTATGCTCCTGACATCTTATACAACTCTTGCATCCTTCCTGTAGTCTTGGCATCACCTGCCCAATACTTGTGTTCTGGATGACTTGCGTCCATATAAGCGTGCTTCGGGTCTGCCATTACTCTCTTTATCTCCATAGCTGCAGCATCAGGGGTAATCAATGTTCCTGAGATACCTACCTTGTCTAATCCTTCTTCGCTTAGATTCTCACCTATGTTCGCAAGTAAAGCTAGCATATTAGGGTCATTCCCATATGCAGCGGCTATTGCTTTCCCTTGTTCCTTATCTCCAAAGGTGTTTAATACCTTATTTGCTAGTGCTACATTCTGGTCATAAGCAGCACCCCATTTACTTCTTAAAGCCATTGAGGCATCTTCTGACGCTTTATTCTTAGCAGTGGTTGTCTGTTGCTGTCCGTCATTAAGAGTGCTTGCTAGTTTATCCATTACGAAACTAAACTGATGAGGTAGCATTCCTGCCTTCTTACATTCAGCTTTGAACCCTGCTACAAACTGAGGGTCTAATCCTACACCGTCAGGGAGTTTAAAATTCTCGCTTGTCTTATAATCATTAGCATCTTTGGGAGCGCCTAAAGCTCCAAGGACTCTGTCTAATTCACCGTCTGCGTAAGTACCGTCTGAGTTCTTACGAGGGGCGGGGATTTTATCGTGCCCCATATATTTCTCTATTTCAGAATAACCCTTCATAACATCACCGGGCATCTTCCAACCCTTTGCTGCTAATGTAGCTTTCTGGCTATCGTCTAAACCTGATGTCCATTCTGGGTTCTGGGTTTTTCCAGCTAGTTCGTTATGACCTTTAATCAAATCTCCAACGTTGTTATACCCTGCCATACTTGCATGCTCTAACGCTTCCTTTGGGATACTGTCAATCATTTCCTGTGGTAATCCTTCTAAATTTAACATACTTTACTCCTTTGTGGACTCCCGTTGCCCGATTGGTCGGACGAGGGTTCCCCACGCTTTTTTAAATACTGAACTCCATCTATTCTTAGGGACTTCAGATAGGTTATGACCTATATCCGATATAGGTTTTATCCTATATTCTTTCTTATCCATATCAAAGTCCACGAAATCTCTTATTTTATGTCTCTTAATGTAATTCCCGTCTCTTAAACAAACTATTGCTGTGTGGAAGTTCTCTCTTATTAACTCAGCGTTTTCTGTGAAAGCTCCTACTAACACCCTCATTTCAACCCCTCCACTATATCGTCTACTTCTCGGTTGAGAAGGTTTGTAATATATACATAGATACTTCTTCTACCTTCGTTCATTGCCATTTTAACCGGGTCAGGGTCGTAAGTAGTTACCTCTACGAAGCAACGCCTCTTTAGGTCGTTTAAGACCTTCTGTCCGTCCTCCCCGTCAAAAACTCTGTGATAGACATTCTGGTTCTCAGTGATAGAGGCTACTAATTCCTTTTCGTGTGCTTTGTTCTTTCTTGTAAAATCTATCATTTGGTCACCCTTCTTTACCTGCTGCTTCAGCCATAGCTAAATCTTTATCGGCGGCTGCTCCTTCTCTAACTGTTTCCGTACCTTGTTTCACCATTTCTAGTTGAGCCATCATCTGTTGTTGTTCTGCTCTACCTTCTCGAATGTCGGCAACTTCCGCGTCATCACGGATAACTTTCGGGTTAGTGTAAGTAAGTTGTGCGATGTAGTCAACTGTTGCATCGAAGTCTATCTTATCAAATACCTCTGGTTTAACCTGTCCTAGACCAGCTATAATCTCAAAGGCTTGGGTGAAGTTCTGTAACTCTAAAGACTTCTGTGCTCTGGCTAGAGGTGATAAGTATTCTATTTGGTAATCCTCACCCTGTAACGAAGGTGGTAAGGGAGGTAAACGGTTACTACGAGCAAGGATTGAGTAAGCTCTTTCTATAACCGGGCTTAACTTCTCTCGCATTATATTCCCTATTGCCGAACCTAAGAGTTGCATTCTCTGGTTGTTACGGACATTGACTTCAAAAGCTGTCATCTTTCCTACTTGTTGGAATAGGATAAATAAATCATTGTATAAGGCTTTTTGTACTGCCTCTTGTTTGTATTTCACATATTCTAGTCCTAGATAGACATTAGCCCCTGTGTTAATAGGGGTGATGTGTTCATTAGGATAACCACTGTTTTTTAAATTCTTTCCACCGGGATTGAAGTTGTAAGGTTTTAAGAACGCCTCATCTGGTATCTCTAAGGGTGGTAGGATAGAGAACTGAGCGCCTAGGATGTTAGTCTTTTCAAGCTGATTAAGCATTTTAATATCAGGTAATATATTCATTACCGGGGATGCGCCATAAGGGGAGAGTTTCATCTTGGAGAATCTGGTCCCGTGGAATGGGAACTCATTATACCCCTTCTCCCGGACTATTGTTTTAAATTCTCTATCTATCCATAGAGCGGCGTAAGGCATATTCTTAGCATCTTTCTTATTAGGATTGTACACATCTCTAGGGAAGACACAGAAGATATAACGGAATTTGGTATTAAAGTCATTCTTGATATAACACTCTCTGGGTTTAGAACCTGCCTTCTCACCGAACTTGTTGATAGCCTGTTCACAGTTGAACTCATACTCCATATAGGCTTTGTTAACCCTTCCTTGGGAGTCAGTATCTATGCAGATGTTTTCCATTGGGACAGAGTCAAATCTAATCCCATCCTTCTCGTCTATCTCGGAGTACATGACATCAGTACCTATCGAGCCTAGATTAAGATAACTCTCTACGTCCTCTTGGTAGAAATTAGACCCGTTGATTAAATGATATATCTCATCCTCTACGTCTTTAAGGTAATCTCTTGCCTCTTTGTCTCCTGCGATTAGCTTCTGATTCCTTGAAGTGATAGAGAACCATTTAGTCTGAGGGCTAGACATATAAGCCTGCATACCTGCTGCGAAGTACGAAAGACCTACAATTGCGGTAGAGTCGTATATATCAGTAGGCAGCTGGTCACCTATGTTCATAACCTTAGTAATGTACGCTTTACGGGGTAGAGAGTGATAAGCCAAGTCTTGCCAGTAAGCCTCAAGAGAAGCTCTGGCTGATTTCATATTTTCGTATATTCTAATATGTCGTGTGCCTAAATCTTCTGCCATATTTAACCCCCCAATAACGATTTCTTCCCAACTGTGGCTTCATCACTCAGCCCTAGTGGAGAGGTGAATACTGTCTTAGTAATAGCTTGCTTTCTTTTCTTCATAGTATCAGCTGCTGATTTAGTTGCCTCTGCTTCTGAGAGAGCTATTCTCTTCTCAGCTTCAGTTTGTTTCCGTTCTGCCTTAGCTACTTGTTCGTCTTGATATTCTAACATTTGAGACTGGCGTTTCTCTGCTTGGTGAGAAGAAGCCATTGATGTCCCGACTGTTGCTGCGGTTGTTGCCGCTGCCGCTATGATAAGAGCCATTGATGTTCCTAATGCCATAATATTCTCCTATAAGGTTTTTATATAGTGGGTTTCAAGTTCTTTAAACCCTAGTCTAGTATAGAACCGATCAAGCTTTGCTGCTTTCAAGTTCGCTAAATGTATCATAATAATATGCTTAATCCCCTTTGCTCGACAAAACTCTTCAAGCTTTCTAAAGAGTAATACTCCATATTTCCTATAAGCTTTTGAGACATACCATATAATCTCTTGATAAACCTTACTCCCGTCTGAGGGGAAGTTGTTGACTATCCCTGCTACTGTTCCTACTATCAAGCCATCTTTCTCAACGACTAAGGTGCTTCCGATACAGAGTTTAAACACTGCCTTAATCTGTTCTGGGTTTACTGCACCAGCGCCATAATCTTTTAAACTCTCTTCAGTGAACTCTTTAATCAATTCGAGTCCATCTTCTATATCCGTTTCTTCTGCTAGCCTAATCTTTATCATATCCACGGCCTTACTGGATCGTGATAACCTGAGACTCCTACCTTATCCGCATATCTCCCTGTTAAGGGGTCGTATCCTGTAATCTCTCTAGCCATTCCTTGTGGTCTATCTGAGCTTGATGTTACTGGTGGTTTAGCTATTTGATTCTGCATAGCCAGAGAGTCTATTAAGTCAGTATATAAAGACTTGAATCCGTCTTGGGTTACGCCTAGCATTTCATTCTCTAACTCTGGAAGCCAAGAGGCATTCTCTGGCATTAGGACTGTATGTCCTGCGACTCGGGGTGCGAGCATCTTCACTCGTTCTAGTTTGTTCCCTTCTTTGGCGTGTTCTATTGGGATTATGTTAAAGAAGACATTCCTCATCTGCATTTCCTTCATTATAAAGGGTTCGAGCATTTGTTTAAACCAGCCTTTCTCTATTCCGAAAGGGAGTCTCCTGTGGTTTCCGTTATAGGGGATGTATTTAATTACTGCATCGAATATCTGATTTATCATCTCATCTGACTTCCAACGACCGTAAATCACGTCTGCTATTATCCAGCGGTTGTCTTCTGTTACTGCGTTAACACAGATAGCCCGATAACAGGCACTGGGGTCAACACTTGAAGCACCGTCTAGAGTTAAGAACCAGTTACAGTTCTGGGTGATTTTATCCAGATAGAGGTAGGAGAATCTTACTAAATCATTGAGGTTAAAGATACGGTTCTCAGGTGTTACGGCTTCGCACATTCTCTCACGCATCCAAACATCCAGCTGTCCTAGAGTCCTATAAGACTGTCTTTCTTTGTTTATAAACTCCATTGAGAACATCTCAGGCCATGAGGGAAGCCCGGACTTATTAAGTACAGCGACCTTTCTTGTTTTGAATCCTAGTTCTTTAGCGTTATTGAATACACGTTCTATGATACACTTCTCCCCGAGGTTGTTACCGATTAGGATTATCTTAGTTGTTTTACCTAGAAATTTAACATCGGATAAGAACCACTCCCAGTCATGCTTTAATACTGTCTCACTTCGGGAGTCTTCAGTGCTTTGAGGGTCATCGGCAATGACAATTTTAGGTCTACGGTCTATATTAGCCAATCCACGAATAGCTGAACCCTTACCATAAGACTCTATACGGACATTGAATACTCTTCCTTCTGCGTCTTTAACGTCTACTGAGAACACCTTAGCTGACTTCTGTTTGACTTCTACGACATTAGCACAAAGGACAGGGTTGGATAGGTACTCTGTCTCTATCTCTAGGAGCTTGTCGGAGGCTAGTGTGGCGTTGTCTTTAATCAGGACGATGTAATCTCTGTCTTCAGTGGGGAACATTAGACAGTAAAGGGGGAAGGCTCTTAGTACGTAATTACCTTTAGCACTCTGTCTAAAGCCTTCTATGGCAAAGTTACCGGGTTCGTTTAATAGTATGTTAGACCAATCGTAATGATATGGGGCTGGTGGGACTTCGTCTTTACCGTTGACTAAGAGATAATACCTGAAGTTGACAAGGTTGTCTTCAGCTAGGTTTACTCTTTCTTTTAGTTCTTGAGTTTGTTCAGCTGATAGATTCATTTTTCTTTATGCCCCGTGGCTTAAACCCAAATGCGCACACAATTACAATTACGCTTGCTAAATACCAATTCCCTGCGAGTAAACATAATAGTATTGCTGAGATAATTAAAAAACCTTGTTTCAATGTTTCCTCGCTTCACTCATCTTGATATCATTCCTAAACAATATTGCACCGATATGGCTAAGAGCTTTACTATAACCATTGACCTCTATGCTAGTTGGGTCTGTCATACATAATAGCTTGTTTAATGCCCTGTATGCTTTGAGTAATTCCTCTATTTTATCAGTCGTTGTTGGGAGTTCCATTAATGTTTCCTCACCTTTACCATATCATCAGAGAGAAAAGGAAGCCCTGCTTTGTACATCTTTCTCCATTCTATTCTCTCTCTTATCATTAACTCTTTGGCTCTATCGAACCTTCCGTAGTCTGTATCTGCTACTAGGGCGTTAATAATCCTTTTTAATTCTTTCTTGGTATCGTCTGCTAATCCTATACTGTTCTTACTCCACCAGTCTATACTCTCTTCTAACATCTTCTGATGTTCTGATGATACCTTGCTCTTCTCAAAGATACATCGCATAGCTGTATAGTGCATTTCGTCTATTGTTAATATCTCTTTTCCGTTAATCTTTACTAACATGCTCTACCCTATTGGTCCCACTATTGGTTTCTAGTTTAGGCTTTGATATTATGTTCTCGAAGAATTGATTGTGGCCTATGTGGATTATTGGTTTCTCACCTTCTATCTCGTGTTTTAATTGTAATTGTAAGTCGGCTGGGTCTTTTCTACTTTGGTCGGCAACCTTGATTGCTCGTTTAATCCAATGCACACGCTTACTTTTCTCCCATTCTACTTGAACTTTTAAGAAATCAGGATTTGCAAATAGTATTTGGTTTACGCGTCTATTTGTCACCCCAAACATTTCCCCTATTTCTTCAGTAGTCTTTAAGTCATCAGCCCATAAAGCGCATATCTTTGCGTCTCTTAGTTTGTTCCTGCCAACTATTTTATCTGGTAATTTCATCTGTTTATTCTGTATTGACTGTTGTTATAATCTTGGTAATTATTGTCTATCTTGTAGATACTGTCATCATAGCGTCTTTCTTGGCTTTGATAACTGCGTGGGGTGAATTGACTATCGGGGTATCTTGCGATTTGTAGGTCTCTAGTTGAGGAAAAGCATACGAGTATTAGTAACATTGGAAGGAAGTATTTCATTCATCTCCTTTTGGGTCTTCTGTTGGGTCTTCTGCGTCAAGGAAAACCACGAATAATATTATTGCTCCTAGTATAAATCCTATTATATAATTCATAAATACAAGCCCGGATAATTAGCCCGAGCTTCTTGGTTTCTCACTCAGCAAGG
>Ga0222665_1000590_pt1 | contig 20795 bp, 17 predicted proteins | sample AntAcemetagen653_FD_179853 | JGI IMG/M metagenome (GOLD analysis project Ga0222665, IMG submission 179853) | Saline water microbial communities from Ace Lake, Antarctica - #653 | ecosystem: Environmental > Aquatic > Non-marine Saline and Alkaline > Saline | place: Antarctica: Ace Lake...
GTAAGCGGTCGGTAACGGGCCGCATAGTGTTTCCAACAACAAGTGTGTTGGCATAATCATCGAAGAAAATTAAAATTCCAAGAAACCAGGTTATGATTTGCCCCGATTTCGGACTGTTTGCATATTTCGACAACTTTTGAACAACGCCTTTCATCCCACCATTCACAGTTATAAGGTTTACCATTCCGCCTATAAGCATCGAGAAAATAATAATTGAAAGATGGCCTGAATTACTGAGTGATTTTATTAAATATGTATCAACAATTGCAAATAAGCCCTGAAAGATAGCACTTACAAAAAAGGTTCCCTGAAAATAATATATAATTGTTGTCCCAACCAAAAGTCCAAAGAACAGAGCCGAGTAAACTTCTCTGAAAACCAATGCCATAAGAATTGCCAATAAAGGTGGCAAGATCGACATCCAAAGTGGTATAGGATTTACAGCTTTGGTGTAAACAAAATCATCAATTTCAATAGTGAAAATTTCCTTCTTGTTGAATTCATATTCAAAACTTGCCCTTCCATTTACGAATTGTAAAACATATAAAGAATCGTTTATTAAAGCTTCAATTTCCCTATTAACAAAAAGTTTTTTGTAATTTGAGTTTACAAAATCAAGTTCAATTGAAGTGGAAATATTTTTAATAATTATCTGAGAAATATTAACTTGAATATCATCCTGAAAAATCGAAACATCGGTGTCCCGATTAGCGAAAAGTGTTAATGCGGGGATAAGAAAAAATATAGTTAAACAAAATAATACTTTATTCCTCACTTATTTTTTTCGGTAAAAATAAGGAAGTTTATTAAATGAACAATAATGAAATATTAAGGGAATGAATAGTATGAAATCTCAGAAATTGATCTCACCAATTAAATAAGTTGCAGCTTTTCCGCTAATTAAAACCCGTTTCCCTGTATGTTCACAAAATAATTCACCTCTTCGCTTTGATATTTGGAAAGCATGCATTTTATTCTTATTTAATTTTTTCGCCCAGTATGGAATTAAAATTGTATGTGCCGAACCTGTAACCGGGTCTTCATTTATCCCAACCGAAGGAGCGAAAAATCTGGAAACAAAATCACAATTATTGCCTTTTGAACTAACAATTACACCCATGCACTCAATTTGCTTTAATAATTCAAAATCGGGAGTAATGTTTTTTATTTCATTTTCATTTTCAAATATTGCCAAAATATCTCTCGATTTATAAACTTCAAGAGGTTTTGCACCCAAAGCGGCTTCAAGTTGTGCAGGAGGTTCTACCCTATCCGGATTATTTGCCGGAAAATCAAGACAAAGCATATCACCTTTTTTTGTAACTTTAAGTGTTCCGCTTTTTGAATCAAAAACTACTTGTTTCTTATTAAAACCATAATGATTAAATAATACATGAGCTGCGGCGAGAGTTGCATGCCCACAAAGATCAATTTCTGTTTCGGGAGTAAACCATCTGATGTCGAAACCAAAGGAATTTTTGGTAAAAAAAGCAGTTTCAGGCAGGTTATTTTCTGTTGCAATTTTTTGGAGTAATTCAGGCTCTAAGAATTCTTTAATAGGACAAACAGCAGCCGGATTGCCTCCAAAAACATTTTCGGTAAAAGCATCAATTTGAAATAATTGTATCTTCATGTTTTTAATGTTATTTTTTGTAAAGATACAAAAACTGATTGAAAAGAATCAGCCCAAAAGGGCAAAGAATTAAATAATATTTGGTGTGTAAAAAGGATTCCATCTGGTGTATTGTTTTTATCTGAAAAACATCTAATTAAATTTATACACCTTTTGTGTCAAGAAAAATAAGGTTAATTTTGCAATAAGAAAAAAACAAAGTATGGTAGCACAAAAGTCAATAAATGCAAAAACCTATTATTTTAATGATACGTCTTTCAATAACTTAATGAAAAAAAGGATTTATCATGTTTTATTAATTTCAAGTAATTACGATGCATTTATTTTAGAAGATGACGGCAGAATAGATGAACAAATATTTAACGAATATGTCTCGCTCAATCTAAGATATCCCCCGCAGTTTATTCTTGCTTCGAGCGAAGAAAAAGCTTTTGAAATTCTTGAAAACGAGAATATAGATTTGATAATTACAACACTAAGTGCCGAAAAAAAAGATACATTTGAAATTGCAGAAAGAATTAAGGACAAATACCCTGAGAAACCAATTGTCGTACTGACTCCGTTTTCGCGCGAAGTAACTTTAAAAATCGACCAGCAGGATTTAAGTGCAATCGACTATATTTTCAGTTGGCTTGGTAATGCCGATCTTTTATTGGCAATAATCAAATTGATTGAAGATAAAATGAATGCCGAAGCTGATATTGAAAATGTCGGTGTTCAGGCTATCATTCTTATCGAAGATTCCATTAGGTTTTATTCGAGTTATTTACCTAATATTTATAAAATAATTTTCAAGCAATCGAAAACTTTCATGACCGAGGGGCTTAATGAGCATCAAAAAATGCTCAGAATGCGTGGCCGCCCAAAAATTCTTCTTGCGACAAATTATGAAGATGCTATCGAGCTTTACGACAAATATAAGCATAACCTTCTTGGAATAATTACCGATAATAAATACAAACGCAACGGATTAATCGATAAAACTGCCGGATTAAAACTTTGCAAAAAAATTAAAAAAGATAATAAACTCGTACCAATTCTTTTACAGTCATCTGATGTTGAATTCGAAAAGGAAGCTAAACATATAAAAGTAGGATTTTTAAATAAAAATTCAAAAACGCTATCCCTTGAGCTAAGAAATTTTATAATGAATTATTTTGCTTTTGGCGATTTTGTTTTCAAAGATTGTAATACATCAAAGGAAATTTGTAGGGCTCATAATTTAAAAGCTTTACAAGATATTATTTTTCAGGTACCAGACGATAGTTTGATTTATCATTTACGAAGAAACCATATTTCAAAATGGTTAAATGCAAGAACTATTTTTCCGCTCGCTGAACTATTTAGAGATATCACCTTAGATGACTTTGATGATTTGGACGAGGTAAAAAGATTTATTTTCGATGCAATTGTTAATTATAGAATGTCAAAAGGAAGGGGTGTTATTGCCGAGTTTTACCGCGATCGCTTCGATGAATATTTAACTTTTGCCAGAATTGGAGAGGGTTCATTAGGCGGGAAAGCTCGCGGCCTTGCTTTTCTTGATTCAATAGTTAAGCGCAATCGCTTATGGGATAAATATGAAGGGGTTGAAATAACTATTCCGCGAACAGTTGTACTTTGTACAGATATTTTTGATGAATTTATGGAAATTAATGATTTACACAAAGTTGTACTTCAAAATTCCTCTGAAAAACAATTAAGCGATACTGAGATATTAGAGCATTTCATTAATGCAAAACTTCCTATACGAATTCATAAAGATTTATACACCTTTCTTTCTTGTGTAAAAAACCCATTAGCCGTGCGTTCATCAAGTTTATTAGAGGATTCACATTATCAGCCCTTTGCAGGAATTTATTCGACTTATATGGTTCCTAATATAAAAAACGACCCAACCCTAATGATAGATATTTTAAGCAATGCTATTAAAAGTGTTTATGCTTCGGTTTATTTTAAAGATAGTAAAGCTTATATGACTGCAACTTCAAATGTAATTGACGAAGAAAAAATGGGAGTGGTTTTACAGGAAGTGTGTGGAAATAAATATAATAATCGTTTTTATCCAATTGTTTCAGGGGTTGCACGTTCATTAAATTTCTATCCGATTGATCAGGAATCGTCGGAAGACGGTATCGTGAATATTGCTTTAGGATTAGGAAAATATATTGTTGATGGGGGCCAATCATTAAGGTTTTCACCAAAATATCCTAAAAAAGTATTGCAACTATCATCACCGGATATGGCTCTCAGGGAAACACAAAAACATTTTTTTGCACTTGATCTTCACCCCGAAAGTTTCAAGCCAAGCGTTAATGACAGCATTAATTTGCTTAAATTAAGAATAAGCGAAGCTGAAAAAGATAATTCCTTAAGATATGTTGCCTCAACTTATGACTTTAATAATAATGTTTTAAGAGACGGTTATGCTGATGAAGGTAAAAAAATCATCACCTTTTCTAATATATTAAAGCATAATGTTTTTCCTTTAGCCGAAATACTTGAAACTATTCTTAAAATCGGGCAAAAAGAAATGGGAAATCCGATTGAAATTGAATTTGCAGTTGATCCTGAGAAAAGCAAGGATAAAATGCAGAGATTCAATTTGCTTCAAATTCGGCCAATAGTCGATAATCTTGAAAGCATTGAAACAAATCTTGAAGATGTACCAGAAGATGAAACTATAATATATTCAAATTCAGCCTTAGGAAATGGAATCATTAATGATATTTTTGATTTTGTTTATGTAAAACCCGAAACATTTAATGCGGCAAAAAATCTTGAAATTGCTGAAAATGTCAGCCGTATCAATGATATTTTTCTGAAGAATAATAAAAATTATGTTTTGGTTGGCCCCGGCAGATGGGGTTCAACTGATCCCTGGCTTGGAATACCTGTTAAATGGCCGCAAATTTCTGCAGCTCGCGTAATCGTTGAATCAGGATTAGATAATTACAGAATTGATCCCAGTCAGGGAACCCATTTTTTCCAAAATCTTACATCTTTCAGAGTCGGGTATTTTACTATTAATCCGTTTATTAATGACGGATTTTATAATCTCGAATTTTTATCAAAACTTCAAGCTGTTTTTGAAGATGAATACATACGGCATATCAGATTTAACAAACCTCTAAGAATTGAAATTGACGGCAAAAAAAGTAAAGGAGTGATTTTTAAGCCTTCAACTAAATAGAACGGGAATTGATGAGTTACCTGGATTTTACTTCTTACAGTTTTCATCTATCAATTCCTGAACATCATTTCCGAAATTTTCGGTATAACCAAGTTTAATAGCTTTATGTAAATCGACACAAGCTACATGTTTGTTATTCAATGCAAGGAATATCAATGCTTTATTCCGATAAGCATAAGAATTAAGTGAATCAAGAGATAATGAAAACTTTATATCATCTAAAGCATCTTTATAGTTTTTCATCTTCATTTTTGCATAGGCCATATTACTGTAGGCATGAGCATCATTATCATCTGTACTCATGTTAATTGCAATAATATAATCTTCAATTGCACCTTTGTAATCACTTAAATTTTCCTTGGCATAATAAGCTCTATTAATGTAAGCCTGAGTGTATTCAGGCATCAATTCGATAGCTTTGTTAAAATCTTCTAAAGCCTCCTCATAATTTCCTTGTTTAGCTTCTTCAATGCCCATATTATAATATTCTTCGGGAGTTTTATTGCGGCATGATGTAAACGCAAATAACAGAATTAGAATAAAAACAGATAAATTTTTCATAATTAATTTTTGTGTTAAATAATAATTCAAAGATAGGAATTTATTAATAATTGTAAGTGTTGATTTTAATGAAAAATTCAAAAATAAAACTATTCACTCCAAAATATTGAGATTTCGTGCAAACATAGAGATTACTTAAGCCTAAAAAATAAAGGCAAATAAATTAGGATCACTATTATTGAAAACAATAATCCACCGATTGAACCAGCAGCTAAAGCAAACCAAAACACTTCATTTTGCCCATACACAATAAATGGTACCAATCCTAAAACCGTTGAAATAATTGTTAAAAATATTGGAACTATTTTACTATTAAAAGCTTTTAAATACAATTTTCGTCTTGAAACATTAAATTTACCGTATTTTTTCATTAAGTTATTATATTCATTAATAATATATATTGACGAATTAACAACAATACCACTCAATAAAATAAAAGAAGCATAACCTCCCTGATCAAAATTAAAATCAAATAAATAGAACGTAAGAAAAATGCCAATAAATGATAATGGAATAATACTAATAATTGCAAAAGGTTGAATTAATGATTCAAACAGTATAGCACAAATGAAATAAACTATTATTATTATGAGTAAAATTAAAGAGTATTGTTTTTTTTCACTTTCACGCCAATAATGCGATGATAATGGTTTAGCATAATAACCAACAGGCATTTGGTTTTTAAAATCATCAAGAACCTGATCTAAATACTTATTACCAAACTTTTTGCTTCCGAGATAATTATATTTTATCAAACGGATATATTGTTGGTTTTCTTTATAAATACTTGAACCGGCTTTCTCTTTATTGATCTCGGCAAAATCAGCAAGCTTAAGTTTATTATCTTTTGTTAAAGGGGAATGCATTAGATCCCAGAGATCAAATGATAATCCTTGAACCGGATAAATTCTTATATTTTCGTATTTGCCATTAATAATATATGAAAAATCTGAAAAATTATGAATGCTTTGATTTTTTAATTCCGAATAAAGCTGTTGACTTGAATGATCTTTTTCCGTCAGCTTGAATTTATCAATATTTAAAATATATTCATAATTTGCTTTTCTCTCCCACCATTTATTTGAGCCGCTAATGTTTACATCTTTTATACGTGGATGCTTTATCAACTTTTCTTTAAAAAACAAAGCTTGCCTGTACAATTCATCATAATTATAACCATATAAAACAATCCTATAGTTAATCATTTCATTTGTACCTGTATAGTTTGAAAATCCTTTACCTACACCAAAAATGTTCCAGTTTATTCCTCCAATATCCAAATTCCTGGCTATTAATCTATTTTTTAAAATATATGGAAACGAAGTGTTTTCAAATTCATTTGTAAAATAAATAGTCATTGATGCATTTTGTCCACTATAAATATATGTAATATATTTATCAATTTCGCCAAATTGAGAAAGATAATTTTCTAATTGAAAATAAACATCATTCAGTTGCTGAACCGTTGAACCTTTTGGCATTGAAGCATTAATGTAAAGAATTGTTTGTTGTGGCTCAGAATAATAATAGCCTTCAAAAACATAATATGAAAACAACCTTAATGTTCCGCCAAAAACTTTATTTACAGTAAATTTTATATTATCAATATACCATTCAGTACCTAAGGTTTTGTTATAAATATCGGAATACCATTTATCTTCTTCTACTTTGTTTGGCAACATGAATACAGGAATTCCAAACGACAGAACAGCAATTAAAAAAGCTGTTTTTTTATAACGCGATAAAAATGTAATCACTCTACCATAAACATTTGTAGCAACAATTATTCGTCTTTTTCGTATTGATTTGAATTTCTTATCTTGTTTTAATAGATTTAATTTATCAACTAATGCCGGAATAAAAAACAAAGAAATTACTAATGAAACCGATAAATTAACTATTACAATTGAAGCAAAATCCCATAAGTTAAGCTTAACTCTTTCGGGCAGAAAGAAAATAATGCTTAAAGCCGCAATTGTAGTAAGAGTTGAGGCCAGTATTGAAATAAAAACTCTTTTATTATGGCGGTGCTTTATGTGGTCAATCATTACAATACTGTTATCAATGATCAAACCTAAGGATATTGTTATACCCGCGAGAGAATAAAGATGAATCTCTATTTTAAGAAAAAAATAAAATATGAAACAAATTGAAATATTGGCAAATAAACAAATAAAAATTGCTAAAACATACTGTAAATTACGACTTACAAATATAACAAACAGCAGTAGAATAATAACCGTAAAAGCTGTACGCCAAAATATTTTTGATAATTCTTTATTGATGAAAATAGTAGTATCTGAACCTAATAACAGGTAATATTCTGATGGTAATTCTGTTTCGATCGTTTTTATTTTTTCTTTAATTTTTTTTGCAACAACAAGATTATTAACTCCCTTGTCAGGATAAATAATTAAATAAATAGTATTTAAACCGTTAATACGAAAATAGGCTGAAGGTTTTTGTTCAATATATTTTATTTCGGCAATATCGTTTAAAAAAATTATCCTGTCACCCACTTTTTTTACAGGAATAAATGACCAGTCAATACTATCACTTGTTCTGTTTATTAACATTAATGGGATGTATGAATCGAAGTGAATTGAATCGGCCTTTGCGATATTAAATTTTACTAATCCTAATGCCTGCCTGTCAAAATATTGCCTAATGCCGGATAAAATATCTTCTTTTGAAATATTTAATGCTTCTAATAAATTCATATCGTAAACGATCTGCCATTCAAAAGGGGTAGCACCATAGACTTCAATTTTGTTAATTCCTTCAATAAGCGACAGTTTCTTTTTAATATTATCATTAGCATAATTTTGGATGTTAGCAGGTGTATCATCGCCATTAAGTGTATATGTTAATAAAGGTTCAATTTCATCATCATCAGGGCGGTTTACTGAAATTGCCGGATATGAAATTTCTTTTGGTAGCCGTGGAAAAATTTGCCTGATAAGCGATGCCGTTTCAAAACGGGCAAAATCAATATCTGTGTATTTATCAAATAAAACTGTAATGCTTGCCTTTCCAGTTGATGATACCGAGCTGATTTTTTTTATCCCTTTTATCGTGCTTAATATTCCTTCCAATTTCCCGGTAGCTTCCATTTCTATTATTTCGGGAGAGGCATTATGCCAAGCATAACTTACTGTTATTGAAGGCAAGGTTTGTGATGGATTAAGTTGAACAGAAAGTAATGGGATAAATGATAGTCCAACTATTATAAGGGCTGAAAATATTATTATAATAGAAAAAGAATTATTTCTTTTTTGAGGATTATCTGTTTTACCCAAATTTATATAATGACTATTTTTAGACAAAAATATTGAGATTATTTAATACAACAAAAATATTCATTTTTAATGATTAATTTATTAAAAAGAAAAAACATTTTATATTGCTGATTATCAAACTAAAATAAATTTTTAAATAAATATTTAATATTTTTTCAAAATTTAGGGTTACCTTTTATTGTTTTTTAGAATTAAGCAGTATACTTTATTAAATAAATTTTTCAGAATAATAAAAACAATAAATGAAAAATTTTATAATTCCTACTGCACAAGGCATGAAATTTATTAATTTTTTAGATATTTCATTTCTAAAGGCAATTAATAATTACTCTGAAATTTACTTAAAAAATAATTGCAACAAAATTTTAGTTTGCAAAACTTTAGGCACAATTGAACAAAAATTGCCTGATGAAATATTTTTCAGATGCCACAGATCTTATATTGTTAATATTTATGAATTGTATGAGTATAAAACCTTTACAGGAGGGGGATTAATTATTTTGAATAATGGCTATAAAGTAAAGCTGGCAAAAAGAAGAAAGAAATCCTTTTTTAAATTAATTAACATTAAGCATAAAGCTACAATTTAAAAGAAAATGATTTTTTCCCGTTCACTAAAGATTTATGCCCGCTCATTAAAAATATGCACCCGTTCACTAAAAACTTGCCTTTTTTGCTTGATATAATGGATATTCTTTATTAGATTTGCTATTGATAAGTTTATTTTTTAATTTAAAATTTTATGTTATGAAAAAATTAATTTATGGCTTGATTGCAGCCACATTTTTAACAGCAGGTGTGTTTTTTATTAGCAGCAATGTTGTAAAGGCAGAACCCGATTATCCATATTTAAAAATGCCAGTGAATTTAGACGATGATTGTTACAGCACTGGGGGTAATTGCCTTGAGGAAGTGGAAGTTATTGGTGATCCAAATTAAAATTAGGTTAAAATATTAAGGGAACTTAAATTACGAGTTCCCTTTTATTATTTTTATTTACAATGAAATTATCTATATATATTATCATTATATATTTTTTTATAGCATCATGCAGTGATCATACTGTGACTAGTGAAAAATCTTTTGAAAAAAATAATTATAAATATAAGTTATCAGCATCGGACACATTAATTATTCCCATTGATAATTCAATTGTTTGTTGGTCAAGAAATAAGCAGGTGTTCTATGATACAATTTCAAAAATCAAATACCTCGTAAGGGTGAATGAAACAAGCAATATCCTTGAGTTTTTTGATTTAGAAAAAAAATCACTCTCATATAAAATAAAATTTGATAAAGAGGGGCCTAAGGGAATTGGCAAATTAAGAGGTTTTTATGTTCATAATATTGATTCCATTTTTGTTAATGGTGCTCACAAAAAGAAAATATGGCTTTTTAATTATAAAGGAGAATTAAAAAACATTTTTGATTTTAGATTTAATGAGTTAACAAAAGATATTGGTAGTTTTAACTGTTTTACAAAAAATCCTCTGTTATTTTATAATAACAAATTAAATATTCCAATAATACCTAATAAGGACCATGATTTAACTCCCGAATTATTTTATAGTGATCCTATTGGTTTTACTTATAATTTACAAAATGATGTGGTAGAAATATGCCCGATTAGATATCCGGAATTATACAATGAAGACATATACTCAAGTAGTGGAAATATATTTTTTTCAAGAGCGTATAATCCCGAATCGGAAGAATTAGTATATTCTTTTCCCATAGATCCTTTTCTATATATAATTGATAAAAAAGGAAATATTAAAAAAGCCAAAGCAAAAAGTGAATATTTCACAAAGGCTGAACCAATGCAAAACCACAACTATGATTATCAAAGACGTCGGAGATATTATCTGGAAACACCTCAATATCATTATATAATATATGATCCATACCGTCAGGTTTATTATCGTTTCTGCTTATTAGCAATTAATTTTAACTCTAAGAAAACATATCACGGGTTTATTTCGCTTGAAATGCCGGCTACAATAATTGTTCTTGATAATAATTTCAATACCTTGGTTGAAACTAAATTGCCTGAAAAGAAACTTTTTTTTTCAAAAAGTTTTATTACTGAAGAAGGTTTGTGGTTATCAAATAACAGTCCGTTAAATCCCGATTTTGAGGAAAATCAACTATCTTATACTTTATTTAAGTTAGAAAAAATAAATAGAAATGAAGAATAAATTCCAACAAATTTTTATTCTGATTTTTCTCTTGTATTCATGCTCACAAATTGACCGAGAGTTTACTAATAAATTTTCATCATATTTGAAAATAAATTTTCATCAGGAATTAAAAAACGATTGCTTGTATATTGTTATTCCTGTTCTTGCCTGTGAAGGATGCATTGAAACTATAATAAACCGGATAAAATCTAAAAATTGTATTTCAAATAAAATAATTATAATTGCTGTAGCCGAAACAAATGCCGAGCTTAATTATATTACATTAGAATTAAACGAATTTAGTATACTAAAAGACCGGCAAAATAAATATCTTAAAGAGATGGAATATGAAGGTTTTTATCCATATATGATTGAAGTAAAGAACAAACAAGTTGTTTTTCATAAAGAAATGAATATATCATCTAACATTGAGAAGTCTTTAAAACTAATAGATGGTTATTAATCTGTATTTTTCTGAAAAAGAAACAACAATTGATTATACGGTTAAAAGAAATAACATTTATAATATTTTCATTATATTTAGTTTCCTAATATTTTTTATCTTTGGCTAAAACTTATTTTATATGATTAAAACCTATTTTAAAATATTTTCTGTAATATTATTTTTATTATTCTGCTCATGTTCAAATACTATTAAAAATGAAAACATAAAAAAATCCGATACATCCATTGAAACACACAAAGTCGAGGTCATTACAATTTCACCCTCAACTTTCAAAAAACAAATTATTATAAATGGTAAATTATCTGCCATGCAAAAAGCAGATATATATTTTAAAAACAAGGCATTGTTGAAAATGAAGTATAAAATTTAATGTAAAAAAAATGATTTTTTCCCGTTCACTAAAGATTTATGCCCGCTCACTAAAAATATGCACCCGTTCACTAAATACTTGCTTTTTTACTTGATATTTATGGATTTACTTTATTATTTTTGTTGTTGATATGTATAACTATTAATTAAAATTTTTTGTTATGAAGAAATTAACTGTATTTTTATCAATTGTTACATTTGTATTAATGTGTTATAATATTAGTACTGCTGTAAATGGAGGTGGCTCAGCTACGGGATCAGATTGTAAGGAAGGATGTGAAGCTTCATTTTCTATTATCGCCGAAGATGATGAGTGTTATTGTATGCATAATGGCATCGAATCTGAATGTTGCGATTGTCCTCAATGTACAGACGAAGATTAAACTTTTAATTTTGTAATAAACCTTATGGCAATTGTCATAAGGTTTAATTTAATATTTATTATGAAGAAGCTATTATTTATATTATTATTATTATTATTAATTGGTTGTAATAATAAAAATAATAAAATACAAGGACCCCAACATATTGAAGTAATAACTAATGATGAACAGAAGAGTTTGAATGTGGATACTGATGTTTCATTTGTTCAATTGGAAACATCCGAGGAATGTCTTTTAGGGCATATAATTAATATAGAAGTTACAGATAATTATATTTATATTTTGGATAGAAGCAACTTTTTTATATTCTCAAATAAAGGAAAATTTTTAAAAAAAAATAAAAGAGGAAGAGGCCCCGGGGAATTAACCAGAGCAATGAACTTTAGTTTAGATAAAATTCGAAATGAAATATATATTATAGAAATGGGTAATATTTTGCATATATACAACCATCTTGCTGATTACAAAGAAACACATAAGTTGGATGGAAGTTTTATTGACGCAATAAGAATTGATGATAATAACTTTCTTTTGTACACAGCGCTTCCATCAAAACATGAAGAATTTTTAATTTCTAAATATAATATATCGAGTAAAACTATTACTGAAAAATACATTTCATATGAAGATTTGCCAATGAAAGATTTACAAATATTAATATTTAATAACTTTTTTATGAATAATAATGAAATATTCATTACAGGATGCAATTCAAGAAATATATATAAATATGTAGGAGATAGTATGCAGACAACATACTCAATTGATTTTACAAATTTAGAACCTCCAAAATCATATTTTAAATATGATGTACGAAATTTCAAAAAGAAGGTATATAACGATGATTATGTCGGGTTTATAAATTATTGTTATAATTTTGATAGCTTTACTCTTATTGGATTTAAATATAAGCATTTTAACTGCGGAATTAAATTTAATAATGAAAATATTATGCATATGAGTTCAATTTCTGAATTATTTGGATTACCTCAAACATCTTCATTTAAAAGGCCTAGTAATGCAAGTGATAATCAAATTCACTTTGTATATTATAATGATATTTTATTAGATAATAATTTTTCAGAAAAAGAATCGATTTTGGAAATAGGTGATAATAAAATTAAAGTAATTGAAAATAATAATCCAATTATTGTTACTCTCAAAATATAGGAATAAGTATTATGAAACATTATAGGAATACTTCTTATATTATTTTCTCAGCAGTACTAGTGAGTATAATTTTAATGTTACTATATAGTTTTAAGTTAAAATTAGAGAACAATTTTGAAGCTAAATACTCACAGCTTAAAAACGAATGTGATATAATTGAAGGTATATTAACTAATAATTTAATAAATTCAAATTCTAATATTGGATTTAGATTTAATGATGATATTATTGTAGAGGATACAGCTTGTAATAAGGTTAAATTAATAGATGTAATCAATGGTGAAAATGTTTTAATATATAGAATATCAGAAACACATTGTTCATCGTGTGATGTTGCCGGTATAGAAAGCTTATTAAAAACTAATTTAAAAATACCTGATAATCGGATTATTTTAATAGGATCATTTTATAATACTTTATTATTGAATTCGTATATTACTGATAACAATATTAAACACAAAACATATAACGTTAAACAAAGCATTAATATTGAAGCGGAAAAACTTAACTTCCCATATTTCGTTGTAGTTAATAAAAAATTGGAAGTCCTAAGTTGTTTTTTCCCGGAAAAAGCAAAACCATATTTAACAGATTATTATTTTTCTGGAATAAAGCATTTATTTAAGAATGGCGAAAAATAAATTGTATCGCCATTTTTAAAAATCACTTAGAATTGAAATAATCTTGTGGTTAATACTGTTGTTTTAAACCCACTAAACTACATAAAAAATATTTATGTTCAGTTTCACAATATTATTTATCTTTGGCTATCAATTATTCATAAATAATGAAAACTTATTTAATAATATTTTCTGTCGTATTTTTATTGTTTTCTTGTTCAAATACTAACAAAAATGAAATTGATGGCATAGAAAAATCCGATACATCTATTGAAACACATAAAGTTGAGGTAATTCCAATTCTACTCTCAACTTTCAAAAAACAAATAATTACCAATGGTAAATTATCTGCCATACAAAAAGCAGATATATATTTTAAAGCACAAGGAATTATTGAAAATATTTTTGTTAAAAACGGTGATAAAATATTAAAAGGAGATACGATAGCAAAGTTGGAAAACAAGTTACAAAAACTTGAATTAGCTTCTGCTTATGACTGGCTTAATGATGCAGAAATTGAATTAAATTCGTTGCTTATCGGATATGGCGGAAAAATGAATGATCCGGGTAGCATACCCGAAGATATTTACGAAAACCTAAAAATCCAAAGTGGTTACAACAGGGCTGTTAACAACATTAATATCGCAAAATTGAATTTTGCAAACACTTGTATTATTGCCCCATTTAACGGAGTAATTGCTAATATTAAAGCAAAAAATAAAAACCTTAGTAAGATAAGTGAACCGTTCTGTACTCTTATAAATTCTAATAAGTTTGAAACAGAATGTAGTGTTATTGAAACTGAGATACCTTTGCTAAAAAACGGGCAGGAAGTCAAGGTTATTCCTTTGTCAGATAACACAAAAGAAATTAAAGGCAAAATAATTGAAATTAACCCCCAGGTAGATAAAAACGGTTTGATATTATTGAAAGCAATAATTAGCAATCATACCAAGGGATTATTTGATGGCATGAACGTTAAAGTAATAGTAGAAACTCCGATAAACGATCAGATTGTTATCCCAAAAGAAGCATTGGTTTTGCGTTCAAACAGGGAGGTGGTTTTTACTTATGCGAATGGTATTGCAAAATGGAATTATGTAAATATAGCTTTTGAAAACAGTATGCATTATGCCATTAGTGAAGGACTGAAAGAAAATGACACTCTTATTGTTAAAGGAAATTTAAACCTGGCACATGATGCTAAAGTAGAAATTATTGTAGATAAAAATTTTTAGTTTGATGCATTTAATATTAAAATCTTGGTAAATTTCCTAATACATCGTCCGATAGCTGTAATTATGACATTAATTGCATTGATTGTGCTTGGCATAATCACAGCTATAAGATTACCCGTGTCATTACTTCCCGATATTGATATTCCCGAAATCACAATTCAAATAAATTATAAAAACACTTCAGCGAGGCAATTGGAAAATGCAGTCGTAAAACCTATTCGCAACCAACTGCTTCAACTAAGTCATTTAAAAGATATTAAAAGCGAAACTCACGATGGTAATGCTATTATTAAATTAATATTTGACTATAAAACCAACATTAATTACGCTTATATTGAAACTAATGAAAAAATTGATGCTTTGATGAATAGATTGCCCAAAGAAATGGAGCGGCCCAAAATAATTAAAGCAAGTGCCTCTGATATTCCTGTATTCTATTTAAGTATTATTCCAAAAGAGTCATATTTTGAAAAGCAAAATAATTTACTTGAAATAAGCGAATTTACCGAATCTGTCATAAAAAAACGTATTGAGCAGTTAAGTGAAGTTGCAATGGTTGACATAAGTGGTTTGGTTTTTCCTGAAATTGCTATTATTCCCGACGTTGAATTAATGCAAAGCCTCAATTTAACTTATGAGCAGATTGAAAACATACTTACAATAAATAATATCAGTCAGGGTAATATTTTAGTTAAAGACAAACAATATCAGTATAATATTAAGTTTTCAAATCAAATGAAAACAATTGATGATATTGAAAATATTTATATTAAAATAAATGGCCAAAGTATTATTCAGTTAAAGGATATCGCAGAAGTCAGTATTCGCACTCAAAAAAGAAAAGGCATTTATTTGTTTAATGATCAGGAAGCCATTGTAATGACGGTAATAAAACAAGCAAAAGCTCAAATGGCTCAACTTAAAGAAAAACTAAATGAACTAATTGTCGGGTTTAATAAAAATTACAAAAACCTTGAATTTAAAGTAAGTCAGGATCAAACTCAACTCCTGAAATCCTCACTTACCAACCTACAACAAAGTCTTTTATTTGGTTGTTTACTTGCTTTTTTAATAATGTTCTTTTTTATGCGGGATTTAAAATCTCCTTTCCTTATCGGCATAAGTATCCCCGCCTCATTAATAATCAGCATATTTTTTTTATACATATTCAAAATTTCTATCAATATTATTTCACTTTCGGGTTTGATATTAGGGGTTGGTATGATGGTTGATAATTCAATTATTGTAATTGATAATATTAACCAATATATTGAAAAAAATTATTCGTTAAGCAAAGCTTGTATTACCGGAACAAATGAAGTTATTCGTCCGCTGATCAGCTCTGTTATGACAACATGTGCCGTTTTTGTTCCATTGGTTTTTTTAAGTGATATTTCCGGTGCTTTATTTTATGATCAGGCAGTAACTATTGCAATAAGTTTAACTACTTCTTTATTGGTTTCGATCATGATTTTGCCTGTATTTTACCGCATGTTTTATCTAAAAAGCAAAGTGGTTAAAAACCATTCATTCAGCAAAAGAAACAGCATTATTAATCTCGAAAACTTTTATGAAAAAAGTATAAATGTTGTTTTCAATCATAAAATTATATTTCTACTATTTTTCATTTTATTAATCCCTTTGGGGATATTTATATTTCAAAAAATAAGCATCCAAAGTTTTCCTAATATTGAAAAAACTGATGTAATATTAAATATTGACTGGAATGAAAATATTAATGTTGATGAAAACAAACGCAGATTGATTAATCTTTTTGAAGAAATAAACACTCCGATATCACACCAAAACAGCTTAATTGGGCAACAACAATTTTTATTGAATCATGAACATGAAAATAGTTTCTCAGAAGCAATAATTTATTTCAAAACACAATCATCCTTTAATCTTTCACAGGTTAGAAATGAAATTAAAAATTATCTTAATATTTTTTATCCAAATGCAAAATATTCATTTGAACCACCTAAAAATGTATTTGAACAAATATTTAATTATGAACAAGCTCAGCTAACGGCAAATCTAAAATCAGTAAATAAAAACAGGCCTCCCGACATTGATGAAATTAATTTATTATCAGAAATATTATTTGAAAAATCAATTACTGAAAAAATAAATATTATTCCTTTGCAACAAAACTTAGTGATTACAATTTTACCTGAAAAGCTTCTGATTTATAACATTTCATATCATTCATTATTAAATAAATTAAAATCATCTTTTAATGAAAACAAAATAGGTTTATTAAAATCGGGAAATAAATTTATTCCAATAATTATCGGTGAAAAAACAAAATTAGTTTCAGATATTATTAATCAAGCAAAAGCAGCAAACAAGTATAATGACCTGATACCCATAAAATTACTAATTTCAATTTCAAACACATCAAATTACAAAACAATATTATCCGGAAAAGATGGTGAGTATGTTCCGATAAATCTTTTATCAAATAATAAAAAAATTGCTAATATTAAAAATGAAATTAAATCTATAGCGAATGATTTTCAATTAGAAACAAGTTACTCAGGGAGCATAATCAATAACCGGAAACTATTAAGTGAATTAAGTATCGTATTATTGATTTCAGTATTACTATTGTATTTTATTTTGGCAGCACAATTTGAATCGCTGATACAACCTTTAATTGTATTGATAGAAATATTATTTGATTTTAGCGGGGCATTGATTTTATTGATATTATTTGGGTATACATTAAACATTATGTCTGCAATAGGAGTAATTGTAATGAGTGGTATAATTATAAATGATTCGATTTTAAAAATAGATACGATAAACAAATTAAGACGTCAAAATGTTCCTTTACTTCAGGCAATAAAAATTGGAGGAAAACGCAGATTAAAGCCTATTATAATGACAAGTTTAACAACAATATTAGCATTATTTCCTTTAGTTTTGTTTTCAGGAATTGGTGCGGAACTACAAATCCCACTGGTATTAGCAGTTATAGGAGGTATGACAATCGGAACAATTGTTAGCTTATATTTTATTCCTCTGGCATACCTGCTTATATATAGAAAATGAACAATGCTTTTCATTGAATATTAATAAGAAACAATGGATAATTTTGTAATAATTTCCTTCATTTTATCAAAGTTTTCTTCCATTGATGATAAAAGTTTAAACTGAACTTTAGCTCTTTCAAGATTGTGTTTTGGGTGGGCGATTTTATAATAAACATCTCCCTCAATATAATCGGTAAGGAAGCGAAGCCCGATGATAAAAGTCATAAGTTTGGCCGAAAATGCAAGATTTTCAATTTCCGGTTTTGTCAGAATATTTCTTGTTTTGCTAAGGAAACCTTTTGCAAAAGCTCGGTACATTTCAATATTAAAAACGATTTTTGAAATATCTTTTTCATCTTCGGAACAAGGATTTGATATTGTTCGGATGGCATCACCAAAATCGTAAAGCACAAGGCCCGGCATCACCGTATCAAGATCGACAACGCAAAGAATGTTGTCATTTTCATCGAAAAGCACATTGTTTAATTTGGTGTCGTTATGAATAATTCTTTTTGGCATTCCTTGTTTTTCAAGCTCAATAACTTTTTTCATTTCATCTTCACGCTCGTAAACAAATTGGATTTCTTTAATAAGCTCAGTTTTCCTACCTGCAATATTTTCTTTAACAGCCCTATGAAATTTCGTTAACCTCATATCTATGCTATGAAACTCAGGGATCGTTTCTATGCACAAATCAGTACCAAGGTCAGAAAGCTGAAAAATAAATTCTCCATAAGCTTCACCGCAATATACGGCTTTTTGCAAAGTATCGGCAATATTATATGATTTGCAATTTTCAATAAAATCATATAAACACCAATAATTATTTTCATTATCAAGAAAGTAATTTTCTCCGCTAATACATGGAATCATTGACAGCACTCTTTCACTAATATTGGCTATTTTCTTTTCTATAAGCTTTTTACGTATATGCTCTGTGGCAACCTTCATATTATTTACCAAGCCGGGAATATTCTTAAAAATGTTCCCGTTTTTCCGTTGCAAAACATATTTTTTTTGATTTTTGCCCGAAGTTTTAATTAAGAAAGTATCGTTGATATGCCCTGAACCAAAAACTTTCGCATCCGAAAAACTTCCGGAAATTTCAAAATTCTCAAGAATGTTTATAAAATCGAACATTATAAGTTTTTTGGATAATTACCCTTTTTAATTAGCTCAAGTAATTTTTTAACTGCATTTTGCTTGTCTTCTTTATATGTTACTCCAAACCATTTTGCTTCTGATTTTAAAACTTTTGTTGCGACAATTCCCGATTCAATTAATTTTGTAACTACCAAAGGAATGTAGAATTCGGCTTTCGGATTATCATGATTTTCTTTTATAAATTCAACAAAATATCCATTAATATATTCAAATATTTCGGGTGTAAAACCCCAAAAATTCATCGAGACTATTTCTTCGCCTGTAAACGTATTCCAGTTATTATCTGAATCAAAACATCCAATTCCTTTTTCTGATTTTTCGATGTTAGTCACTTCTGTAACACTTTTTAGGCTTCCGTATTCGTCAGTAACACAAATCCCGCGAGAAACCGAGCCGAAATCCGAAAGAGTGTTTTTTAATAAATACCCTGCCATACAAAATTTAGGTGTCGAATTATTTTTCGGTAAAAAAAGAAAATCTGCAACAATTTTAAATGATTCGTAACCATAAAAATCATCGGCATTGATAACAACAAAAGGCTCTTTAATAACCTCAGCAGCCATTAAAACCGCATGGGCAGTTCCCCATGGTTTTGTTCTGCCTTCGGGAACATTAAATCCTTCGGGCAATTTATCAATTTCCTGAAAAACATATTCTACTTTAATTGATTCGGGAAAACGTTCTGAAAAATAATTTTTAAATTCTTTTTCAATACTTTCACGAATTACAAAAACTACTTTTCCAAATCCGGCTTTAGCCGCATCAAATACCGAATAATCAATAATTGTTTCACCCGAAGGTCCGATTGGATCAAGTTGTTTCAAACTACCGTAACGGCTGCCTATTCCGGCAGCAAGGATTAATAATGTGGGTTTCATATAATTTTACTTATTTTTATTTGTGATAAGTGGTAAATTAAATTTTAAGTTTCTATTTTTTTATAGCTAAAAGCTTTCTCAGTTATGCTTTTCAGGTCTTTTGTTTTTGTGGATTTCAGTTCGATTACAGCAATTGCTTTTTCTCCCAAGGGAGCATGCTCCCTTACGATTGCTCCGTCTGCTTTTTTTCCGTCGCCTTGGTTTCTAAATTCTCTTACTAAATTATAATTATCTTCAGTTTTTAATGTGTAGCCCAAAACATCAACAAACAAATCCCTCAAAAAACCGTCCTGGTATTCTTCCTCTTTTAATTTTTTGATTTTCTCAATCTTATCAAACCTGTAATTTTCTTTAATCTTTTGATTTGCCTTTTCGACTAGCTCTTTATCAAGGCTGTTCAAATGTTTTTTTATTACAGATTTTTGAAATATTGCCATGTTTATTGTATAACAAATTTAAAAATATTTCATTGTTGGCAAATTTACCTTTTTCGTCAAAAATAATGACAAATAATTTGTAAAAGAGGATGATTTTTATTGTTCGAATATGAACAGAAGTGTATAATATTGAACAAGATTATTTGTTTGTAAAAATCAAATCCGG
>Ga0222665_1000591_pt1 | contig 20719 bp, 18 predicted proteins | sample AntAcemetagen653_FD_179853 | JGI IMG/M metagenome (GOLD analysis project Ga0222665, IMG submission 179853) | Saline water microbial communities from Ace Lake, Antarctica - #653 | ecosystem: Environmental > Aquatic > Non-marine Saline and Alkaline > Saline | place: Antarctica: Ace Lake...
AAGCTAAGGAGCGATTTTCATTGGAAAAAGAGGTTAAAAAGCTTGTTGAGCTTAACTTAAAGATATCTGACGATGCAAACAGGCTCACAAGTGCTTTAAAAGGCGAATCAAAGACTCAGGGCGACTGGGGAGAGATGATACTTGAGAATATTCTAGAAAAGTCCGGGCTTGTGAAAGACAGAGAGTATTTCGTTCAGGAATTCTTAAAGGATGAGTCGGGAAATATTTTAAAGAACGAGCATGGAAAAAAGCTTCAGCCCGATGTTGTGATAAACTATCCGGATAACCGGAAAATAATAGTTGATTCAAAGACTTCTCTGACCGCTTACGTTGAATATGTCAATTCAGATGATGCGGAAATAACAAAAAAAGCTGCCGGCAGTCATCTGGTTTCCGTTAAAAAGCATATTGATGAACTCAGCGCCAAACATTATGAAGATTTTGCACCAACTCTGGATTTTGTCATGATGTTCGTTCCAAATGAAGGTGCCTATGTTCTTGCGCTTCAAACTGATGCGGGGCTTTGGAACTACGCCTATGACAGAAGAATAATCCTCATCAGTCCAACAAATATGATCGCTGCACTTAAATTAGTTTCTGATCTTTGGAAGAGGGAATATCAAAGCAAAAATGCAGAAGAAATTGCAGATAGAGGCGCAAAACTTTATGACAAATTTGTTGATTTTGTTAAAGATCTTAGCAATATTGGAGCAAATCTCGATAAAGCTCAAGTTAGCTATGAATCAGCATTTAAAAAGTTGAGCGACGGTCGTGGCAATCTTGTCGGACAGGCTGAAAAGCTAAAGAAACTCGGAGTGAAACCAAAAAAGAATATTCCTATAGATTTAATTGATGAATAGAAAAATGATAAAACTGACCGACCAAGTAACCGACCAAGATACCGACCAAGTTAATTGGAAGAAAAACTAATGAAAGTTCATCTTTTTGACACAGACTGTGGCGCAGTAGCGATAATCTGGAATTCTAAAAAAGGACGATCAAAAATAAAAAAGATAATGATCTCAAGTCCTAATGCTACCGTTGAGCAGAGGATTGTAGTGGACTTTCCGGATGTTGTTCCAGGAGCATGTCAAGAATCCAAGCAACTATCTGAAAAAATTAAGAAATACTGCGGTGGCAGTCATGTTGAGTTTGCTCTGGATGATCTTGATCTTGGTGGCATTCCGGAGTTTAGAGTAAGAGTTTACAGAAAGCTCTTTGAAACAAAAAGAGGTGAAACCCTCAGCTATGGTGAACTTGCCGCACTCGCAGGATACTATGGAGCCGCCAGAGCTGTTGGAACCGCTATGAAAAACAATCCATTCCCCTTTATAATTCCATGTCATAGAGTTATTAAAGCTGACGGAAGCTATGGGAAATTTTTTGGAGCCGAAGAACTCAAGAAGAGACTCATCGAAGAAGAGAAAAGAGGTTAAAATGAAAAAGATCTTATTTTTGTTGATCGCAATTTCCTTTGTTTTTTCAGGATGTGCAAGTGCACCTAAAAAAGAAAAAGAAGCAAAGCCTGAAAAAAAGACAGAAAAGACTCAAACATCCGAAGACAAGTATAAGAAAATGCTTGTTGAAGGGGAAAAGCTTTTTCGGGCAGACAAGGTTGAGGATGCAGTTGAAAATTACATTGATCCGATAATTTCCTATTATGAAAATGAGTATAAAAACAGTCCAAAAGATGTTTACTGTGCCAGAGATAAAACAGAGATGATGGCTTATCTGATGACGGCTGCTGCTGCAAAAAGATCTGCCGTTGTTCTTTCAAACACCTGGGCGGATGCTCTTTTTTATAAAGCTTACGCTCTTGTAGATTTTCGAAAATTTGATGAAGCAAAAGATTTTCTGGGAAAAGCCCTCAAACTTTCTCCTTATAATTCAAGCTACTTATCTGAACTTGGTCACATTTATCAGATAGAAAAGAACTGGGAAAAAAGCATGGAGATCTTTAAAAATGCTGTTAAATATGCAGAGGAATTTACTCCGGAACCAATTAAAGAAGCAGAACTCACTAGAGCGCTCCGAGGCATAGGTTATACGCTTATTGAACTTGGAAAACTCGATGAAGCTGAGAAAATTTATATTGAATGCTTAAAGATCAGCAAAGACGATAGAGCTGCCATGCAGGAACTCATGTACATAAAGAAGTTGAAGGAAAGTCAGTAGAAAATGAACAGACAAAGTCTATTCCTAAAACTTCTGAGTTTTTAGAACATTGATAGAACAAAAAACGAGATTGTTTAAAAAAATGTGACAAAACTCCAGAAAAGTGTATACTCTTTTGTGTTAAACGCTGTTTTTGGGAGTATGTTTTGAGAAGAGTTGTTACTTTTGCTTTTTCGTTTCTGTCTATGCTTTATCTGAATGCAGGAAATTCCTTTTTTTTCTAAGACTGATATAATTCTATCAGTTTTCTGGGAGGGAAAATGAACACACTTCTATCAATTCTTGTTACAGTTTCACTTTTTATCTGGACGTATCAGCTTTATGCTCTTATCCGTTCTGTAAAATCCGTCAAACTGATAGACAAGTTTCAGTACAAACCGCTCACCGATCCTCCGAAAGTTTCTGTGATAATGACAGCATGCAACGAGGAAGCTTCAATTGGAAAGGCTCTTGCTTCAAGACTTTCAGACTCTTATCCCAACATTGAATTTATTATCGTAAACGACAGAAGTACCGACAGAACTCTTGAGATTGTTAAGGAAACAGTTGGCGAAGATGAAAGGGTTAAAGTCATTGATATTGCTGAGCTTCCTGAAGGGTGGCTTGGCAAGCTTAATGCGCTTCAAAAGGGAGTTGAAGTTTCAACAGGGGAATGGCTTCTTTTCAGCGATGCCGATATTGTTGTTCTTGATGGAGTGATGGAACAGGTGATGGCCCATGCAGTTGTGAACGATCTACACCATGTTGCAATGTTGCCTTCTTTTTCTCCGATATCATTTTTTGCTGATGCGGGAGTTTCTGCAATAATCCGTACAGTTGTCTTTGGCTCGCAACCTTGGAAGATCGGGAAAAAAGATTCCGACTGGGCAACAGGTTCAGGATCATTTAATCTTGTAAAAAGATCAATGCTTGAAAAAATCGGCGGGTTTGAAGTATTAAAAATGGAAGTCATTGATGACATCGCTCTTGGACAGAAACTTGCAAAAGCAGGCGCAAGACCCGGAATGATCTTCGGTAGAAAAGTGGTCAGCGTTAAGTGGTACGATTCTACGTCCGAACTTTTTAACGGTGTGGGGAGAACTCTTTTTGCCGGAATGGGTCGGTTTTCAGGGTTACGGTTAACGTTGATTGCTCTTTTTCCTTACTTTTTTGACATGCTTCCCTATGTTGCTTTCTTTGCTAGCAATTCGGTCTATGTTCAAGCTGTTTCAGTCGTAACGATAATAATTTCAGTAATAGTCACATACTATCTTAATCTACATCTGGGGCACTCTATTGTCTCAGTTCTTTTCCCACCGATCAGTCATACCGTGGCATTTTCGATTTGTATCTATTCTTCAATAGTTCATTCGCTTAGAGGCGGAATAAACTGGAAGGGAACGTTTTATGATTCTAAAGAACTACGAAAAAAAATGAGTTTTTCACTGATACCTGTCAGCAGCAGAAAGAAGGAGAAAAAAGATTGAACATTCACTCATTTATTGACAGCACAATAGTTAATTTAACAAAGATATTTGCAGGAAAACGCAGGCTTTTCGGTGATAATGTGGACAGTCCATCGATCTCAGAACTGGTTAAAACTCTGGAGCTTGAAGTTCCGGAAATAAAAAAGACAGGACTTTATAAGGTCGAGACTGAAACCCCGGCTGGAAAGCTGACTCCGCAATTTATGGTCTACAAGTGGTTCGGATCTGAGTATCCGACCTATATCTATCATCATGGAAACAGTGAGAGACCTCTTAAAATAAGGCGTTTTGCAAGAAATACTTTCTATAAGATCTTTGTTCGCAAAGACACTCCGGTTAAAGCAAACCTCATTGCTCTTGTGTCTCCACTGCACGTTCTCCCCGCAAAAGAAATGCAGAAAAGATACAAAGACATCAAAAACATAACGGTATCTCTTGCTGTAACGGCTGTGCTTGTGGAAAAGATCGTTGACCAGCTTAGAAAAACAGGTTCCGGACTGATCACTGTTTCAGGAATAAGTCTGGGAGGTTTTGTGACAAATATGCACAGAGCTTTTTTTAATACAGCGGATATTTATATTCCACTCTTGGCTGGATCAGCCTTGGGAGATGTTTTTATCAGGTCTGATTTTGAAGCACTTACAAGCAAAAATTTTAAGCAAAAACATGAAAAAATACGGAAAACAATGAATTTTGATATGGAATTCATGAAAATTAGTAAAAGAAACGTTTTTCCTCTTCTTGGGCGCTTTGATAGATTTATTGAGCTTGAGACCCACGTTAAATGTTATGGCTCACATCCGTTAAAAATTGTAAATCGTGGGCATGTAACAGCTGCTTTCAGTGCAAAAATGCTTAGAGATCATGTTTTTCAAAATAGTCTCTAGACCAAGACTATTTGCCAAAAGTTTTCAATAAAGTATAATTCTCAGGAATTTCACGGAGGAATTTGAAATGTTGAAAATAGTTTTATGCAAAGATCCTATATTTACTACCAGAAATGATCCTGACAAGGTTGAGTGGACAGAGTCTACAAAGGAAAAAATGTTTGAAAAGGTTATTTCTTTAATACGGTCCGGGAAAAGTGTTGCATTAAGCTACGGCGAACATCTTTTTCCAGATGAAATAACAGCTTTGAATTTTCTGGAAAACACAAAAAAAATGTCGGGAGATGTGACTCTTTACTGCAAGGAGTTAAACCTTCCGGAAATTATGCTTAGACACGCGATAATAGAACGAGAAAATTCAGATATCTCAATTTTCAAAGAAAAGATCGAAGAGCTGCCATTTTCTACTAGCGCAAAAGAGACAGTTGTTGAAAATTTAAAGGGTTTTCCTTTTTCCAGAGTGGAAGAGATAATCTCGGACATTTCTAAAATGAATGAAAATGAGGCTATTGATGCTGTTCTTGAAAACAAACGTAATCTGCTGCGGAATGACGACGTTCTTGAAGTCGTTCATATTCAGGATGGTATTGAACATATAGGCGGGCTTGATGATCTGAAAGAATGGATCGTTGAAAGAAAAGGGAATTTCTCTAAAAAAGCCAGAGATTTTGGAATTCCTATGCCCAAGGGGATGCTCATGCTGGGAGTTCAGGGATGTGGAAAATCTCTAACGAGTAAGGTTATTGCAAATATCTGGAACTTTCCGCTTGTTAGGCTGGACTTCATAAATCTTTTTAAAAAAGGTCGAAGCGTAGAAGAACTTCTTAGGGAAACAGTTTTAAAAGTTGAGAGCTTTGCTCCTGTTATTCTCTGGATAGATGAAATAGAAAAAGCACTATCTCAGGAAGGAGAAGGTGCTGAAATAAGAAGGGTTCTTGGCTGGCTTGTAACGTGGATGCAGGAAAAGGAAGTTCCTGTTTTTCTTGTTGCAACTGCAAACAGGGTTTCACTTCTACCACCCGAATTGCTCCGAAAAGGACGTTTTGATGAAATTTTCTTTGTTGATCTTCCTTCTCCGAAAGAGAGAAAAGAGATCTTTTCCATACATCTGAAAAAGAGAGATCGTGACCCCAAAGACTTTAATCTTGATGACCTTGCCGAGCTTTCAGATGGTTTTAGCGGTGCTGAAATAGAGCAAACTATCATTGACTCACTAATCAGTTCTTTTTCAAAGAAAAAAGACTTTCAACAAAAGACTGTGGAGGAAATTTTAAGGAGAACGGTTCCACTTTCAAAAACCTATGAAGAGAACATAAAAGAGCTTAGAAACTGGTCAAGAAACAGGGCTAGAAACGCATCCGGAAATAGAAGGATCGAAGCGTTTTTCGGCAAGTAGAATGCATCTGTCTGAAATAACATTACTGTCTGAATTTATTGATGAAAAAGCAAAGGGAGCCTTTGTGAACAATATCTATAGAAGCAACAGCGGAGTTCTGATAAAACTTTACGGAGCTGAACTTGAAGGGATATATTTCAACACTTCAAAAAAAGTTCTTTTTCCCGTCAGCAGCATCAAGAATTATGAAAGGCAGCCAATTACACGGATAGAAGAAGGTCTTAGGGCAAATTTCACAGGAAGAATAAAAAATGTCAGCGTAAAAAAGGAGTTTGGCAAGGTCATCTGTATTGAAACAATAAATATGGATCTTTTCATACCTCTTTTTGGCAAAAGCCTGATCTATCTGGCAGATAAAGACGGAACGATTATCTGGAAAGAAAACGAAAAAGCAGAACTTCCTAAAAAAATGGATCAGGAAATGAAGTATCTGAAACCTGTTTCAACAGATCCGTTTTATTATGAAACAGCGTTCTTTAATGAAAAAAAAGAAGCTGCAGACAACCTTAACCAACAGAAATTCTTAAAGAAAAGAAAAAAATTAGAGAAACTTCTTAAAAAGCTTGAAAACGAACTTTCTTTAAAGGATCAGCTTGAGAAGGAAAACTCACAAAACGCCTCAATGATAAGAAATAATCTCTACCTTTTTGATTCAAATGCAAAAACAGGTGTCGTTGAAGTCTATGACCATAAGGGTGATCTTGTGAAAGTTGCTCTGGAGCCTAAGCTCACTCTTGTTCAAAACATGGAAAAACTTTTCAAGTCTGTAAAAAAACTTAAAGCCGGCAGAACGTATCTTATAAAAAGAATAGATGTGACCAAAAAAGAGCTTTCAGGATTAAAAATTGATGATATTGAAATTAAAGAACAAGGAGAAAAGAGCGGCAGAAAAAACCGGAAGCAGTCAAAACACGTTCCATACCATAGATTTGAAACTGATAAAGGAAGGATTTTTCTTGTTGGGAAGGATGCAAAAGACAACGACGAGCTGACATTTAAGATATCGTCGATGCACGATCTCTGGTTTCACGCAAAGGACCATAGTGGAAGTCATGTGATACTGAAAATGAAAAAAAACGAAACGGTTCAGGCAGAGGACCTTCTTACAGGTTGCGTTCTGGCTCTGATCTACAGCAAGGCAAAAAAGGGCATGTCCGGAGAAGTGTGGTACACAGAAAGAAAAAATCTCACAAAGAAAAAAGGGATGGCTTCCGGAAAAGTTATACTGAAAAATGGCAGATCGAAGTATATAAGGGATGGAAAACTGTCAGAGAAGGTGAAAAAAATTGATTAAGGGAAAACACATTTTTTTTACTCTTTTAATTATATTTCTTTTTCAGAATGTTTCTGCAAAAGGTCTTTCCGGTTCTTCGGCAGGAGTCAAGAGCGGCTTTTCACTTTTTCATAACTACGAAGGCTATTCACGTCCGGGCTTTAACCTTCAATTCTCTTACGATCCTTATCTGGCTTATAGTATAAATATAGATACCGCAGTGTTTATTCACTATGCGCAAGATGGGCTGAACAATCTCATATATCCGGGGATTTCGTTTGGAACCAGATATAATGTAAATGTCTATCCTGTCACAAAAATTTTTATCGGATCTGGACTTAACTTTATAGCTGGTGTGGAATATTCAACAAAAGATGACAAGGCCGACGCTTTTTTTACTCCAGGGTTCTATTTAAAACTAGGATCGATATTTCTCACAGGAAGAGATCTAAGTCTTGGTTTAGAAGCCGAATATATCTGGTCAATGGCCCACCTTAATCATCTTTTCTCAATAAATTTTAGAATGGATCTGCTTTTGTGATTTTTTACAAGATTATTAACGGTCTGTTTTTGTAACTATGGTTTTTATCCCGTAATGATCTGAAATGGAGTATCTTGTTCTAGTCTTGTTCTCTTCGTCAATAAGAGTGAATCTGTTGAGAAAGACTCTTTCCGTGAAAAACTCAAGATTGTCTTTTGTGCTGAAAATTATGTGATCCGGAACTGATTCTTTTTTAGCCTGAACCATTGGGTTTTCGGGGCAGATAGTGCATTCGATGTTATCATCATCATCGACATCAAAATAAGGATCGTACCAACCGTCAGCTTCAAAAAGAGCTATGGGCCCGGGGTTATTTTCGAGTATGTTTTCTCCACCGACAACGTTACTCTGAAAATCTCCCATAATGATGGCAAGGTCAGACTCCTTTGACTCTGCGATATCCTTAAGCTCCTGAACCTGGAGAAGCTGTTCCTGTTCCCAACTTTCATTCAATCCGTCGTAATCACCTTTTGCCTGGCTTAATCCTGAGCAGACAATATGAATTTTGCCGAGGCCCTCTCTTTCTTTGTCAGCTATCATTGCTGAAATCGCAACAGACCGAGTTCCCGTAGAAGAAAGTTTTTCAACTTCATAGACTTTATCCTGAAAGGTTAATCTGGTTGCTAAAATAACACCATTCTTACCTTCCTTGCTGTAAATAATCTCTTCTTCCTGAGTACAGTTGCCCAGAAGGTCAGTAATATCTCCGGTTATTCCACCGATGCCTTCTCCCAGCAGACAGTTTCGGCATTCAGCAGGAAGTGCGAGCATTTCCCCCCAGCAGTTGGTGACAACACATGTCGGATCGGTCTCTCCCAGGCAGTTATTCATATAGCAGGCCATAACAGGTGCAAGATCGTTATCCATACATGAAGGAGGAATGATCTCCGGATCGCTGTTGTCTGTATTAGAGTGGTTTACGCCATATCCCTTGTCATTCATAACTTTCTTAACAGCGCTTACGTCTTCGGAATAGAAAACTCCCTGAATACAAACAACATCAGCATCTGCATCAAAAAGAACTTTTTCTATCTGTTTGACACGCTCTTCATAAAGAGGAAGATCTTCCGTTAGATTCATGTTGAAAGTTGTCAGCGATAGAGTTTTATCTCCTTTGGTAAATCCTTCAAGACCGTTATTACAGCCTAGAAAAAATAAAGAAGTAAAAACAAGAAGGAAAATAAGATAAAAATTCTTCATTACGCCCTCATCGTTATTCATAGTAAAGTGCACGGACGATCTCGTTGAAAGTAGTAACACCATCAGCGAGCTTTCTTATGGCAGACTCTCTCAGGGTCATCATCCCGTCGAGAATTGCGTTGTTCCTAAGATCATCTGTTGTTGCCAAAGAAGAGATCAGGCTTCTGATCTTCGGAGTTATCTGCATAAATTCGATTATTGCTGTTCTTCCCTTAAAACCTGTGTATCTGCATTTCACGCAGCCTTCTGAATCGCGGATGCGATAGTTGTTGTCAACCGGAAGATTAAGCGTGATCTTTTCCTCTTCGCTCATATCTCTTTCGAATGAGCAGTGAGGGCAGACTTTTCTTATAAGTCTCTGTGCCACAATTGCATTTAGAACGCTTGCGATCATAAAAGGTTCAACGCCAAGCTCTTTAAATCGCTCTATTGTTGTGGCGGTATCGTTTGTATGCAGAGTTGATATAACCAGATGTCCCGTCAATGATGCCTGAACAGCATTTGTAGCTGTTTCACGATCTCTTATCTCGCCGACCATCACAATGTCAGGATCCTGTCTTAAAATGTGTCTGAGAGAACTTGAAAAGGTAATTCCTGCCTTTTTATTGACTCCCATCTGATTTATTTCATCGATCACTATTTCAATGGGATCTTCAACAGAGATAATGTTAATCTCAGGAGAAGCCATGCTTTTTAAGGTTGAATAGAGAGTGGTTGTCTTTCCGCTACCAGTTGGTCCGGTTACAAGAACCATTCCATACTCTTTTTTCAGAGCTATCTTAAACAATTTCTCCTGTTCCGGAGAAAATCCAATTTTTGAAACATCCTTGATAAAAGCGCCGGCCTCAAGGATCCTCAACACCATTTTCTCGCCACTGACAACGGGCACTGTACTGGCTCTGAGTTCAACTTCAAGCCCTGATTCGGTTACAACCTTGATCCTTCCGTCCTGAGGCCTTCTCTTTTCAGATATGTCCATTCTGGCAAGCATTTTCAACCTACTGATAAAGGGCAGATGTGCTTCGAAAGGAAAGCTGTAGATCGTATGAAGAATACCGTCAAGCCTGAATCTTATAAGTGTCTGATCTCTCTTAGGTTCAATATGGATGTCGCTGGCATTTTGATCGATCGCATATTTAAGCATATAGTCAACGGCATTAACGATGTGTTTGTCATCCATATTTTTTGCTGAGCCAAGGTCTGTCAGATTTTCAAGATTGTTAAGATTATCTTTTGATCTGTCATCAGCCGCCGCTTTTATGGATTTTTTAAAACCGAAAAGGTCACCTATGATCTCATCAATGCTTTTTGCTGAAGCGACTACAGGAATGATCTCTTTGGAAGTCGTGCTTGAAAGCTGGTCAATAACATCCATTCTGAATGGATTGGCCATTGCCAGAATAATGGTGTTGTCTTTTGTGTAAAGCGGAAGAACTCTGTTGATCCTTCCGTATGAAGCACTTATCGTTTTAACTGCCAACTGAGAATCTATTTTAAGAGGGTCAATAACGTGATAGTCACATCCTGCACGGGCTGCAAGAAGTTTAAGCAACTGGTCTTCTTCAAGCGGAATATTTTCTTTTTCACAGATAAAAAGCAACAGTTCCGTTATGAAAGATGCCTTTTTATAGTTACTCTCATACATTGAGTTGTAGTAATCCTTTTTAGCGGATATAACTTTCTTCTGATGAGCAGTTATCACAGAATATTCCTCAAGAATATCAAGCAGTAACGTTAACCCCAGCTCTAGTCTCATTAACTAACCTTCCTGATCTTTGTTCTCAAACTCACCAACAGCATCGCTAATCTTTTTAAGTATCTGGGAGTTCTTTTCGTTAGTAGTCTTAATCTCTTCAAGCTCAGCGATTACCTTTTCAAGTTCTTCCTTCGTTTCTTCTTCAGCTTTTTTAAGTGTCTCTATTTTTGTTTTCAGATCTTCATTTTCAGCAGTAATGGCCTCTAGCATTTCAAGTTTTTCAGCGTTCTTGTCAAGTTCATCGTTAAGCTCCTTGACCCTGTCACGTTTTTCAGAAAGCTTCTCTTCCATTTCATTCCTGTCTTTCTGCATAACTTCAAACTTTTCAGCGAGCTCCACACTTTGAGCAACAGTTTCCTGAAGTTCAGTCACCTCTTTTTGAAGGTCTTCCATCTCAATCTTATTTTCTTCTAATGAATTTTCCGTTTGTTCCAAAGTTGTTGACAGAGCAGCTTTATCAATATCAAGCTTCTGCTTTGCAGCCATGATCTCTTCATTTTCTTTTAGAAGTTCAGAAAGTTTAGTTTCGTACTCTTCCTTGATTGCCTCAGTTTTTTCTTCGAGGTCGTTTTTAAGACCGTCGATCTCGGTTTTTGATGATTCCTGAAGTTCTTCAAGCTCATTCTGAGCGTTTTCCATATCTTGGGTAGCTTTCAGTTTTGCCTTTTCGGATGCTTCAACCTCTCTGTCCACTTTTTTAACTCTGTCCTTCATTTCCTTATTGTAGACAGAAAGAACATCGTTCTGATCCTTGAACTCCCCGACCTTTTCCTTAAGCGCTTGAATTTCTTCGCTATCTCCCTCAGATGTTGATTCCTCAAGCTCTTTAATTTCATTTTTCAGGTTCTCGTTCTTTTCTTTGAGCTCTTCCATTTCCTCGCTGAACATGGTTATGCTAGCTTCAAACTTTTCAGCCTTTTCCTTTATTTCATCTCTTTCGTTCGTAGTATTTTTAAGCTCCTGTCGGAGATTATCGAGTTCTTCGCTATCAGTAGATATTTCTGAAAGAGAATCTTCGATTTCGGTTATTTTTTCTTCAAGTTCCTGAACCTGGAATCCTTTTTGTGCAACAGCATCCTTAAGTTCGCCGTTTTCCTGCTGGAGTTTTTCTACATTGTCGTTAAGTTCTGAATTTAGAACAGCAAGGCCTTCGACTTCTTTTTCAAATTCACTGGTATCAACTGCCGGAGCGACATCCTGTTTCGAATTAAGCTGAACTTCAAGGTCACTGATCTTTTTCCTGAGTTCTTCAACAAGTTCGTCATTTCCATTATCTTCACTATCAGAAACTTCTCCGATATCCTCAAGAAAAGGAAAGATTGCATTTGTTACTGCAAGAATTGTCTCGTTATCTGCAGGAATATTAAGATAGTAGTCAGCCCTGTAATCAAACTGACGATGTCTGTCAAAAACATCTTCCGTTGCTTCACTGGAAGTTATGAGAATAGGAACATCTGAATATTCTTCAATTTCCCTGATCTTTTTGCAGAGCATGAACCCTTTCATTCCCGGATTCTCAACTCTGATAACAAAAACGTCAATTTGGTTTTTTCCGATCATCTCCTGAACCTGCCCTTCTGAACTAGTCAGAAACACATTAAAGTCGTAATCTGAAAAAAGTGATTCAAATGTTTTTGCAATTTTTTTGTCTGCTTCGTAAACAAGAAGATTTCTACTCATAACGTTCCTCTAATTTATTTCAGTTTATAAGTTTTGACAGCGTTTTTTTTACTGCATTTAAAGAGTCAAGTCCGTTTTCCTTAAGTATATTTAAAAACTTCGGGCCACCCATTTTAAGAACTTTCAAATATCCGCGGGTCACGATCTTCAACAGTCCGATATGTATTTTAGTCTCTGTTTTCTCTCTAGCTTTAGCATCTAACATGGTTTCAATTGCATTGTCGAGAAAGTCCCGGGGATCATCATGTGCATCACTCAGAACCTTTTGGGCAACAAGGTGAGAAGTCTTAATGGTGATGTCAGGCATCAGCCCGGAAAGAAAGTTCGAAGCGTAGACTTTGCCACGAGTCTGATGAATGAGAACATCTTCAGGAAAATCGGTAACGATCCTTATCGAAGCTTTAGGGGAAAAAGAAAGAAAAACGTTCTGAGCCCCAATGTTTGCTTTCAAATATGTTTCAATATTCTGTTTCATTTCAACCCATAACACCAAATGATGGAAATTTTTACCACAGGGCCTTGTTTTTTGCAAGGAAATTAAGAGTTTCTGACAGCCAGAACTTCTCTTTTTATATCGTTTTTACTCATTTGCGGATAAATTTTAGACGCGAGTGTCAGAGCGTCTTTGCTGCTCATGCTGTATTTCTCAATAATATCAAGCATTTCGATGTCAACGTGAAAGACTTTTTCTTCTTCTACGGGAGGCTCAACTACAAGACTGAACTCTCCTTTTTCGACAAATTCTCCACCGGAATACTCAAAAACTTCCTCAAACTGTTTTGTCAGTTCTCTGGCGACAACAACCCTGCACTTTCTCTTTTCAAGCATTTCAAGAAGGTTTGTGACCCTGTTTGGAGATTCATAAAAAATTACCGGCATTTTTGCTGATAACAGCGAATCCAGCTTTTCTTCCCGAACCTTGCCTTTTGATGGCAGAAATCCGGCGAAAATATATGAATCATTTAGCGATCCGGAACATGAAAATGCAGCGGCAGTGGCACTCGGGCCGGGGATAGGAATAACTTTCAGTCCATTTTCAAGAACTGCCCTTACAAGATGTTTGCCGGGATCGCTTATAGCTGGTGTTCCAGCATCACTAACCATTGCAATGTTCTTTCCCTCTTTTAAAGCCTCAATGTGTGTGTCAAGAGAACTTTTTTCGTTAAATTTATGATAGGAGAACATTTTATTCTTGATTCCAATGAGACCAAGCAGTCTGCCTGTAGTTCTCGTGTCTTCAGCGATGATGTAATCGACAAGCTTTAAAGTTTCAACTGCTCTGGGTGAAATATCAGACATGTTCCCGATCGGTGTTGCTACGACAAAAAGTGTTCCGCTCATTGTTTGCTCCATGAAAAAACTGGAGACAGTATAGTGTGAAAATCAATTTACATCAAATGCAGCTTCAAGATAATCAATATCCCAGCCTCCGGAAGAGTTTTTTATGAGAGCCGCCACATCAAATCTAATGTTAAATGTCTGGAGACAGACCCGCTTTTCCTGAATGTAGAAAAGAGCCGTTTTTATAATGTGCTTGATTTTTGAAGGGCCAATCGTTTCCATTGGAGTTCCTCCTTCCCAGAATTCTCTATCCCAACTTCTAACCTCGATAAAAACAACATAATCATCTTTCTGAGCAATGATATCAATCTCTCCGCCTCGGATATAGTAGTTCCTGTCAAGAATGATGTAACCTTGTTCTTTCAGCCAGTTAGCGACAAAAAGTTCTGCTTCCGCTCCGTATTCTCGTGTGTTCATAGCTTCCCCATCGTTAAAGTTAGGACTATTTTAATTTAAATGAATATTAGGTCAAGAAAAATGTTCGTTCTGTCAGAGGTTTTTTATTGTTCTTGCTACATCACGCTTTATGTCTTTTTCTTTGAGGTCGTGTCTTTTATCAAAAGATGTTTTTCCACGTGCAAGACCTATCCGGAGTTTTGCCTTGCCGTTTTTAAGATAAAGTTCGATGGGAACAACAGTAAATCCACGCTCTTTGACCTTGGAATCCCATTTTCTGATCTCTCTCTTATTTAGGAGAAGTTTTCTTTTGCGGTTCTCGTCATGATTCCAAATGTTTCCGGCAGTATAAGGAGCAATATGAAATCCGACAAGCCATGCTTCAAGTTTTGTGATATCAATGAAACTGTCCCGGAAGGAAACCTTTCCATCCCGAATAGATTTTATTTCTGTCCCGACAAGAGCAATGCCCGCCTCAAGCCTGTCAATAATTTCGTATGTTCTGAAAATCTTTTTATTTCTTGCCATTACTTTAACTTTTTCCATTCCACCCTCTTTAGGCAACAGGTTTAACAAACGGAGTATAGTCAAAAACTTAGGAATTTGTAGAAAACCGAAAAAAATAGAACTTTATGGAATAAAATTAAGCTCATTCATGTTTGTCTTAACAGATATCAATTGCCGATCGGCAAGTTCTTTTTCTTATTCACGCCAAAACTTCACACATCAATCCCCGCTCAGGGGATTTTCTTTGTATTTTGTCTGATGATCTGTTGAGGGAATTTATTTACAATTAGAGGGGGGAATAGTATATTTGGGTGAGTGAAGTATAATATGACTTTTATTTGAGGAGGAGTCATGAACAAAAAGAATCTTTCTGAGCGAGATATTTGCACAAAATTCATCACTCCTGCTATTGAAGAAGCTGGTTGGGATAGAAACACACAGTTTCTTGAAGAAGTTTCTTTTACAGATGGAAGAATTTATGTCCGAGGCAAAATGGTTGCCAGAGGAAAATCAAAGAGAGCTGATTATATTCTTTATTACAAACCAAACATTCCAATTGCAATAATTGAAGCAAAAGATAATGAGCATACGGTGGGAGCTGGAATGCAACAGGCATTGGGTTATGCTGATATTCTTGATATTCCATTTGTTTTTAGCAGTAACGGTGATGGGTTTCTTTTCCATGACAAAACTGTAATTGAAAATGATATTGAAAAAGAGATTGATATGGAAAGTTTTCCAACTCCGGAAGAGTTATGGGAAAAATATAAGGCTTATAAAGGAATTGAGACAGAAATTCAGGAGAAAGTTGTATCTCAGGATTATTATTATGATGGTTCGGGGAGAAAGCCAAGATATTATCAGCAAATAGCAATCAACAGAACAATTGAAGCCATTGCAAAGGGTCAAAACAGAATTCTGTTAACAATGGCAACTGGAACAGGAAAGACTTATACAGCTTTTCAGATAGTTCATCGTTTATGGAAGAGTAGAGCTAAGAAAAGGATACTTTTTCTTGCGGACAGAAATGCTTTGATTGGTCAGGCAAGACGAGGCGATTTTAAACATTTCAAAGACAAAATGACCGTTGTTAAACACAGGATGGTTGATAAGAGTTATGAAATTTATCTTGCTCTTTATCAGGGTTTAACTGGAAGCGAAGAAGACAAAAACATTTACAAACAGTTTAGTCCTGAGTTTTTTGATCTTATTATAATTGACGAGTGTCACAGAGGAAGTGCCCGAGAGGATAGTTCCTGGCATGAAATTCTGAATTATTTCAGTGATGCAACTCACATTGGATTAACTGCAACACCTAAGGAAACAGATGCCGTAAGTAACATTGAATATTTTAATGAGCCAATTTACACATATTCTTTAAAACAGGGAATTGATGACGGGTTTTTAGCACCATATCGAGTTGTTAGAATAGGTCTCAATATTGATCTTGAAGGTTGGCGACCTCCTGTCGGGTTTAAAGATAAATATGGCAATGAAGTTGAAGATCGCATTTACAACCGTTCAGATTTTGAAAAAAATATCGTTGTGGAAGAAAGAAGGAAACAGGTTGCAAAAAAAGTTACAGAATTTTTAAAAGGATTTGACCGTTTTGCCAAAACAATCGTATTTTGTTGTGATATTGAACATGCAGAAGGTCTTTCAACTGCTTTAAGAAATGAAAATAGTGATCTTGTTGCAGAAAATCATAAATATCTGATGCAGATAACAGGTGACAACAAAGAAGGAAAACGAGAGTTGGAGAATTTTACAAATCCGGAAGAAAAATATCCAGTTATAGCAACAACTTCAGAGCTCATGACAACAGGAGTTGATGCCCAGACATGTAAAGTAATTGTTCTTGATGCCAACATCAGCTCAATGACAAAATTCAAGCAGATAATTGGCCGAGGAACTAGAATAAACGAAGATTTCAATAAATATTTTTTCACAATAATTGACTTCAGAAATGCCACTGATCTTTTTGCCGATCCGGATTTTGATGGTGATCCTCTGAGAGTGAAGCCGGTGAATGAAGATTCCAATCTTGAAAATACCATAGAAGAAGAAGAAAAAGATGAAACTCCTGTAATTGATGAAGAAACTGGTGAGGAAATTGTTTTTGAACAGCCGGAAATAAGATATCCGATGCCAAATAATAATAGTGGTGAAGTAAGAGAAAAAAGAGAAAAGATTTTTGTCAATGGAGTTGATGTGGCTGTTCTTGTAAGTCGTGAACTTTATTTTGATAACAACGGAAGACCGATAATGACAAGTCTTAAAGATCACACAAAAGAAATAATCAAAGGACAATTTGCATCACTTGAAGATTTTCTCACAAAATGGAATCATTCAGAAAGAAAAGAAGTAATAATTGATGCGCTGGAAGAAGAAGGTGTTCTTGTTGAATCTTTGATGGACGCAGTAGATAGAAAGGTAGATCTTTTTGATGTTATTTGTCATGTCGCATTTGATCAGCCACCATTGACAAGAAAAGAAAGAGCAAACAATGTCAGGAAAAGAAATTATTTCACAAAATATGGTGAAAAAGCCAGAAAGGTTCTTGAAGCTCTACTTGATAAATATTCAGATGAAGGTCTTAAAAACATTGAAAGTTTAGAAGTTCTCAAATTAAACCCAATAAATGAATTTGGTTCACCAATTGAAATAATAAATGAGTTCGGAAGCAAAGAAGATTATCTCAAAGCAGTTGAAGAATTAGAAAGAGAATTGTATATAACAGCTTAATTGGAGAAAAAATGCCTAAAGATTTAACTGTTTCGTCAGTTGACAGACAAAATATTCTTAATAATCCGTATGCTGTTGAGGAAATTAAAAAAAGCATTGGATTGAAGGGGATAACGTTTCAAGGAAAAACGGTTGTGCTTAAAGAACAGGTGGCTCTTTTCTTTGAAGTTGATCCAAGGACGATTGATAATTATATAGCTGATAATGAAAGTGAATTGAGAGATAACGGTTACGCTGTTTTAAAGGGAAACCCCTTGAAATTATTCAAAATTGCGGTTGCTAATCAGGATGTTGACGAAATATATTTCGTTAACATAAAAAAGGCTCCTCAATTGGGGGTTTTTGATTTTAGAGCATTTCTAAATCTTGCAATGTTGATATCTGAAAGTGAAAAGGCAAAAATATTACGACAGGTAATACTCGATATTGTTATTGACACAATAAATATTAGAACTGGTGGTGGGACAAAATATGTTAATCAGCGAGATGAAGATTTTATATTATCATATTTTGAAGAAGAAAATTACCGAAAGCAATTCACTGATGCATTAAAAGATTGTGTAGATATGGGACAGGCAAAATATCCAATATATACCGATAAAATTTATGTCAGCATTTTCAAAGAGGATGCACGGGAATATAGAAAGATATTGAAACTACAAAAAAAGGATAAGGTCCGCGACACTTTTTATTCTGAAGTGCTTGATATTGTTGCATCTTATGAATGCGGGTTTGCGGATTTACTTAAAACTGAATGCACAAAAATAGGAAGAAAACTTGAATCTCAGGAAGTTGATGAACTTTTTGTCAAATTTGAAACGCAAGCTCACTGGAAACCTCTTATCGAGAAAGCAAGAAACAAAATGGCGAGTCGGGATTTGGCTTTTAGAGATGCGCTTCATCATCAGTTAAAAGATTATATAACTCCTTTAAAAACCGATGATTTTAACCGATTTATAGGTGCGAAAAGCAAAGAACTTGCTGAAAGATTAGAAGATGCGAAAGATGTGATGAAAAGATTGAAGGAGCGTAAGTAATGTCCTTTAAATATATTACTATAGAGCAAGCTCTTGATATTCATTCCAAAACTGTTGATATTTCGGGAGGAGGAGAAAAAGGGATTTTGGATAAAGGGCAATTGGAAAGTGTTCTCACACATATTCAAAACGACGATTATTACCCAGAATTTATTGATAAAATAACTCATCTTTTTTTCTGTGCGAATAAATTCCATTGTTTTGTCGATGGAAACAAACGGATTTCAATATCATTGTCAGCACATTTCCTGCTCATAAATGGATATGTTTATTGCACCGGAAAATTTATCAAAGAAATGGAAAACATAAGTTATCATCTTGCAGCTGGAAAAATAAGTGAAGAATTGCTTAGAGAAATAATTCTTTCAGTGATAAACGATGATATTGATGGAAATGAAGAGCTGAAAATAAGGATATTGAATTCTATACAGGATTAAAAGAGGAATAATAAATGAGCAACCTATCAGGAATAATTAAATCGATTCGTAACGATATGAGGGAAGACCGCGGTGTAAGTGGTGACGGTCAGAGAATAGAGCAGCTTGCATGGATGCTTTTTCTGAAAATATTTGATGATAAGGATAAAGAGATGGAGCTAATTGACAGCAACTATAAATCTCCAATTCCAGAAAAGTATAAATGGCGTAATTGGGCGGCAGATGATGAAGGAATGACTGGTGATGAGCTTCTTGCCTTTGTCGATCAGCAACTTTTTCCTGATTTGAAAGAATTGCCGGCTCTTGAGCCGAGAGCTTTCATGGTGAGAGAAGTTTTTGAAGGCAACAACAACTACATGAAAAGTGGAATCAATATCCGAAAGGTTGTTAATCGGCTTAATGTGATCAATTTCAATGCTAAGAAGGATAGGCATCTTTTCGGTGAAATTTATGAAACCATTCTTAAAGAACTTCAGAGTGCCGGAGATTATGGTGAGTTTTACACACCAAGAGCAATTACAGAGTTTATTGTTGACATGATAGACCCCAAACTCGGTGAAAAAGTTCTTGACCCTGCTTGTGGAACCGGAGGATATCTCACCTCTTCTATTGAACATCTTAAAAAGCAGGAAAAGAACATACAACAACGCAAATTAATTGAGGAAAATGTCAAAGGCTGGGAATGGAAACCGCTTCCTTATGTTCTTGCAACAACGAACCTTATTTTACACGATATTGAACTTCCTCAGATAACTTACAGAGATTCAATGGATAAACCACTTTCAGAGTATAGAGAAAGAGATAGAGTGAATGTTATCGTTGCAAATCCTCCATTTGGCGGAACAGTTGCAAACAACAATGAGAGCAATTTTCCTGCAAATTTCAGGACGAAAGAAAGTGCAGATCTCTTTCTTATTTTAATGATAAATCTTCTTAAAGATGGCGGAAGAGCAGGAATCGTTCTGCCTGATGGCAGTTTAACTGGAGATGGAGTAAAGCAGAGAATAAGGCAGAAGCTGCTTGATGATTGCAATCTTCATACAATTGTGAGGCTTCCTAATTCAGTTTTTCAACCTTATGCAACAGTTGCTACAAATCTTCTTTTTTTTGAAAAAGGACCAAAGACGAAAGAAGTTTGGTATTATGAACATAAATTACCTGAAGGACAAAAATCTTATAGCAAAACAAAACCAATAAAAGTTGATGAATTCAATCCGATAAAAGAGTGGTGGAACAACAGAAAAGAAAGTGAAGTCAGCTGGAAAGTTGACATAAAAACGATAATTGAAAGAGGATATGACCTTGATATAAAAAATCCCACAAAAAAAGAAGAAGAACAAGAATATTCAAGCACCGAACTTATGAAAATGCTCGAAACCAGTTTCACAAAAAGCCACGAACTTCTTGGCAAGTTGAAAGAGGTTGTTAAATGAGCTGGAAAAAGAGAAAATTAGGAGAATTATGTTCAATTACTAAAGGAAAGATTGGAATTACAAAAGCTATTCCAGGCAAATATCCTTTGGTTGTTACCAGCGAAGAGAGAAAATCTCATAATGAGTTTCATTTTGAAGGGGAAGCTGTTGTTATCCCTTTGGTTTCTTCAACTGGTCACGGACATAAAAGTTTAAAACGGATACATTATCAAACAGGCAAATTCGCCGTTGGCAACATTCTTTGTGCGGTAATTCCAAATGACAGCAAAACCTTAAGTGCAGAATATTTATATCGTTTTCTTGATTTAAACAGAGAAGAAGAGTTGGTTGGCAGAATGAGAGGCATGGCAAACGTAACTTTACCAATGAAAGAAATTGCCAATATTGAAGTTCCTTTACCTCCTTTGGATGAGCAACTGAAATTTGTTGCAGAATACAAAGATTTAGAA